>Ga0272441_10002007_pt1 | contig 42398 bp, 46 predicted proteins | sample SSMProp6N_FD_193582 | JGI IMG/M metagenome (GOLD analysis project Ga0272441, IMG submission 193582) | Marine sediment archaeal communities from Little Sippewissett salt marsh, Falmouth, MA, United States - SSM-Prop-6N | ecosystem: Environmental > Aquatic > Marine > Wetlands > Sediment ...
CCAGCAACGTCGTATTCACTTACAACGATTGGCTATACGCAATCACCTCCGTACTCGATAAGGAACGACTCGAAGTTATCCCCTCCGGCACGACCGTACTGCATATGTGTACCTACTGGGCCATGTATATAAATTGCAGCCCCATCATTTACGACGGCCTCGACATGTGCTTCACCAACGGGCGATACTATGCCGAGTGTGTTTATGACCATAAGTTCAAAGAGCAATTCAGACACAAAAAGTATATGGGAGTAACCAGAGAGTATCATACCGGCGACGGCACAGTGTACGAGAGCAACGAACAGTTCCAAAACTACCTCGAAGCGTTTGAGTCTCTTTGGCACAACGCCAGACTAGAGGATCCCGGCCTGGAATTTATTGATTGCAGCGGGCAAGGTATCCCAAAGCACAACGTCAACAAGAGTATGCCGCTGTCAGAAGCACTAGACCAGTATTGCACAGAAGAAGTGCCTTACCCACAAAAAGATATAACCAACCTCGACCTCGACGACCACACCATGTATGAAATGTATAACTCGCTACAGCAGCATATCAATAACCTGTCCAGTTTAATGACATACAACAAACGCATAGCCGCGCTGGTTGAAGAAGCAAAGGGTAACTACGGCCAGGAGAAAATCCACGCTGAACTATTCGGCCCCACCCAACAGTTGCTATATGGTTATGTTGACCGATACCTCTACATACCCAGGCAGGTATTAGAGTATTATTCGGGAGTTGCCGCATACCAGAGAGATATTGAACGTGAAAGAATCTTAGTGGAAGGACTAAAACAGGAAGAAGCCTACGAGAGAGGATTGACGATCAACCAGGCATATATCCGTGAGCTTGAGCAGGCCGGAGCCAAACTACTTCGCGCCCTCCGCGCCGCCGTCCGAGCCGTCGAAACTATCATTATGAATCGCGCCCGACTTGCGCAACCGATAGAAATGGCTGCGACTGATGCCGACAGTTTGACAAATAAGCCCGACACTACAACCGTTCCCACTTAGCCGACTCGCCTGCTCCAACTGCTCATCTGTCAACCGGCGCCGCTCACCCGCCTTAGAACCTCCCCACCGCTTGCCCTGCGCCTTGGCCGCCGCTATCCCGGCCCTGACCCTATCGGCCCGAACCTCCGTCTCGTAAGCAGCCACAGACGCAAGGACATGAGCCATTAGACGACCCGCCGGAGTTCCCAGGTCGATCCCATCTTTTACGCTGACAAAATCTACCCCCAAATTGTTAAGCTCCTCAAACAACGTAACTAGCCCGCTTGCCGTCCGGCCCAGCCTATCCAGCCGCCAGACAACCAGCCGGTCAAAATCCCCACTATCCAACCGCTTTTTTAGCTGTTTCCAGCCCGCTCGATCCATAGACTTACCCGACCAGTGATCCGTAAACCACTCCACAGAATCAGACGGTCCCACATAACTACCGCACCAGCGCTCAAGTTCTTGCTGTTGCGACTCCAGGGACTGATTGACCGTGGAAACGCGGATATATATAGCAATTCTATCCATATCAATCCTTTTTCTTGAAGTCGGGAAAATGGTCATTCTTGATACACCACCCAAGAATCGAAATCTTCCCAAACCTGGCTTTTAATTGCGTTTATATCTCTGATTGCCTGGTCATACACTCCGGTTTCTATTGCGGCCTCGTCATCATCAAAATAAACTTGAGTTTGGCAATCATACGATGGGCAACCTTCACCTGGTTGGCTGGTTATATCTATTTCTGTATTTGGATATTGCTCGTTCAGGGCCACCTCTAAATTGCTGTAGTATTTATTGACACTCTGTTCAACATCAACACCATCCGTCTCGTTGAATAAATTGCCCTCCAAAAATCCCACATGAATAGCCGTTACACGTATTTTGTCAGTTTTCTTTTCCATCATCTTTCCTTTCCTAAATACCCCCCTGAATACCTCTATTTCGCCCCAGAATCGCCCCAGAGCCACGAACTCTAGGGAAATGGGCATAATTACCTTAAAACGCTTAAAAATGAATTAAATGTCATTATACGACAAATGACAGGCCCAAGGCAACTCCGTGACCACCGTATTAAATCCATCTGTATCGTCACAATTAAACTGATCGTGAGAGAACCCGCGACATTCATCGCCATTACGCCTCATCGCCGCGCTAAATCTACGGGCTTGATTATATGCCGCGCTTTCTGTTTTACATCGCGCAAATGGTTGGCTATGCCACTTGCCATCCGCCGTGTAGTGAGCCACAACACACCAAACCTTCCCCGCCTTCCCCTGTTTTTTACCCGTTACATACTCAATAAAATCGTCAACTAGGCGATTAGCCTTATCCTCAATAATATTCCCGCCCTCATCTATGCAATCCAGAATGCTCTGCTCACTCCACCCAGTTTCATGCAGAAAATTGCCTTTACATTCCGTATTCAGCCACGCCGCCGCAGCATCAAATACAGAACTTCCATCAACAGGGTAATCAGTTAATATGTCTGCCAGTATGTTTCTAACGTCTCTTAGTGTCTCCATAGTTTTTTCTCCTTAATCTAGTTCCTGCCGGTTTTACGTCTCCGGCTTATATAATTGTCCCAATAGTGGACGAAACTACCGGGACAAGGGAATTATAAATATTTTTCCAAGTGATCCAATAAATCATTATCCCTATTCCAGTGATCACTTGCTGCTAAATCTGCTAACGCTTCAATATCACCAATATACTCTAAATCATTTTCCGGTGCGTATATATCGCAGCCGCCAACCGTTTGGAGATAATACTTACTATCATCCATCAATATCTTTTTCCATCCGATAGGATTGTTACTGTGGCTATAATGAGATATACGATAGGTTATCTCCTGCATTTTTTCCGTGTTTCTGATTTTACCGTTCATTAGTTTACGCATAGCCTTGCTCCTTAATTAAGTTTTTGCGCCGCTTTTACGTCTGCGACTTGTTTAATGCCCCCACCGGCGGACGAGACCGGCGGGAACAAGTAATTATAGAGATTTTATGGCTTGCTCAAAATCAGCTTCATTTAAGCGCTTTGCCTTTGCTTCCTTGCTGCCTCCGTCGATCCAGTTTAAATGTTTCCCGGTCGTCGGCCCCCAGTAGTTCTCACGGACCATCAAACGGCCATTAGCTCTAACCGCCACAAGCGTATCATAGCTATAGTAATAATCCCGACCATCTGCGCTAAAACAAAGACTATGCGCACCATAATTCCCAGACGAATAATGCCCATAATTCCACTTGTTGATTGATTCTAGTTCCATTGTTAATTATCCTTAAAAGTGTTAGTTTAACTACAGTATATCACCAGTATTTTAATTGTCAAGTATTATTTCATATTTTATTTACGATAGCATTTCACCAGCGTCAATTCGCTGGACCACCTGTCTCATATTATTTTTGCAGTCAGGATTTTACAACGTGAGCCGAAAGGACTGGAGAAGTTCCCAATTAGTGTTATCTTAATCCCATCTCACCAAACACGCCTAAAATGTCGGCAATAGCTAGCAAGTCATCAATTTCAACTAATTCGTCTAAAATTGCATCTTTTAGTTCATTTTCTGCGCGAACTGCGATTTCATCGTCTGCGCTAAATAGCCGCTTCTTGATTTGCTTTTTTTCCATTGTTTTGCTCCTTACTCAAGTGTTAGTGTTAGTCAACATTATCAAGTATATCACCGATTATCGGATAGTCAAATAAAAAAACATATATAATATAAAAATAATTTATCAGCAGTCAACATACCTATTAATAGGACAAAAAGTCAAATGTGGATAACTTGCCCAAAATCGATAAAAATAAATAATTTATAAATACAGTAATATCAATAAATAACAGCGGTTTTTGACCGTTTTTGACTGCTAAAAAACAACAAAAAATGACGAAGCTCTTATATGTTCAGTTAGTTGTAAGCAACTCAGATCACAACGTCGCCAGAGAACCCGGATCCTTACTCCTCCGGTCCCGAACCTTGCCCTATCCCGCCGACCAAAGCACAGGATAACGAACCTAAGAACCACGTACGCAAAAGAGTACCCAAAGTACTGGGAAAGTACCGGGAAAGTACTAAAAAACTACTGTGATAGAGTACCGCGCCCCGCGTCATCTAAAGATCACCGGAGACATAGACAAATGGAACGCGTACCCAAATACAGACGCGCGATCATAAACCGCGCCCGTTCCTAAACTTGCGCACACGTTCCCATAAACGCGGGCGATCCAAAAACGCACACACGATCCAAAAACGCGCGCGATCTGTAAACGCCCGCGTACCTAAAAACGCGCGCGTACCATAGTACATCCCCCCCCAGGCCACCCCCTCGATACGTTGTATCCCCCTCACAAAATTTCCCATACCCTTGGTGTATAGTTAAGTGTATAGTACTTGGTAGGTTACGGTGCGTGGTGGAGTGGAGGTTGGAGGTGTGAGGTACGGCAGGTGGGCGGGGAGTGGTGCGGGTTCTGTCTGCGTGGTGTGGGTTTACCTAAATTAACATTTGTTATTTTTATATGTTTGTGCGATAATTATAATAACTCGCCTGCCATGTGTAGAAGGAGTTTCGACGTCGTTTAGTTGGCGACGTCAGTTATTTTTTCAGGAGATAAGTTAAGATGGCTAAGGTTATTCGCGAAGAGAATTTTGCCGGTCGATTTGTTATAGACGGCAAGGACTTGGCTGACGAGTACGAGGACTGTAATTTTTCTCATCGTCATCCGTTGGTTGAGGGTGACAAGGTGGTTCCTGTTCCGTTGAAGTTTACTGACGGTAAGTCTCGGAAGTTTGTTCGCTGTAATTTGACGAATGTTCGGGTTCCTGCCGGGAGTGTAGTTGAGGGTTGTGGTCGAGCTTTGCGTGAGGACATTGAGGTTGTCCCTGATTCTGGTGAGTTTAAGGCTCGTCGATATGGGGTGGTGGATCATGCTAAGGACGGAGTGGTGGAATATTTTTCTGAGGTTCAGGAGCGTCCTATTGAGATTAAGTCTCGCGCGGTTGCTAAGTTTCGCGTGATTGCTGCTGAGTATGCCAAGATTGCCCCGTCGTCCATAGACAATGATACTAAGCCGATTGGCGAGATGGTTAAGGATCAGTTAGCCGCTTTGGACGATAGTGTTCCGGTTGACGGTAATGGCAGGGTTATATCTAATGACTGACTATTATTGGTTTGCCATGAGTAGTGCTACTGGCGCTAACGACGGTTCGAGTTGGGATGATGCCTGGTCGAGTTTGTCTGACGTGGATTGGAGTGCGATGTTGCCTTATTGTGGCGACGGCAATACTGCGACGCTTCTGATATGTCTTGGCGGCGATTGGGATGAGGACGATGACGGTGCTATTTTGAATTTGACGGGTACGAGTTTTAGTGCGGATGCTCCTTGTCGGATACAGGGTACAACTAACGTGTCTGAGCCTCCTTATCCTTTGCAGCGGGTATGGTTGAATTGTAATACTAACAGTGTGGATTTTGGCATTAAGCTGGCCTCTGGTTTTATTTTGGAGGGTCTTTGGGTTCAGAGTGCGGCTTGGAGCGGGATACTGGTTGGCTTTGCCAACGACGTTACTTTAAACTATTGTGTGGTTAATAACTCTAGTAATGCTGGTATTTACAATGCCAATCCTGACGCATACGGTAAAAGGTTTCGTTTTGCCTGGTGTACGTTTTACAACAATGGTGGCAGCGGCATAGAGGGGATTGGCGAACATAGTTCGGTTTTATTTACCCGCAGTTACGATAACGGTTCTGATCCTTCCGATAATCAGATTGAGATAAAGAACGGCTTGATTTACGCCAGTTTAGGTTACGTTGACAGCAATACTTATGCTTCTGACATGATGCGTATGTACTGCGGTTCGGAGCCTTGCGCGGTTATCAACTGTACGCTTGATTCTGACCGTGAGGGTAGTGGCGTATACATGGACGAGGATTCGGGGATATATTATTCTTTTCGCTGTTTTCCGGCGGTTATCAACTGTCTGTTTGACCATTGTGACGTTGGCATCTGGTATTCGGCCTTGAATTATGACGAGGAGATGGAGCTTATTTTCGGCAACGGGTACAATTCTAATATTTCCGATACAGTTACCTGCACGCGTGGTCTGGACGTATATTATACTAACCAGAACCCTTACTTTGAGGACGGGGAAGATCACGATTACCGGATAAAATCGACTTATTACTGGTCTTCGGCGGTAGCTGAGGGAACGAACCTTAACAGCGATTTATTTGACGCGGTGTAATGTATGACTACTTATTATGTTGGTTCCGGCGGTGACGATGGCAATAGCGGGGAGACCTGGGCTTTGCGTTGGGAGCATTTGTCTGTGGCCGGTGCTACGGCTACGGCTGGCGACGTGGTTGAGGTTGGGACCGGGACGTATGAGGCTGAGGATTCTGACGGTGCTATTCTGGTGGTTGACAATGCCGGGACCTCTACTGCCCCGATAGTGTTTCGTAATGGTGACGATGACCCCGGCACGATAACTCTGGACGCCGGTACTAATTCTCTGGACCATTGTATTATTCCTAACACCTTTTGCCGGTTCGAGGATTTTGCTCTGACGGGCGCTGCTTCTCACGCGGTTGACGGCGGCAGTTACGACAGTTGTATTTTTATGAATTGCAGTGTTTACAGTAACGCCGGTTACGGTATTTCTGGCGATGACTGTTGGGCGCTGGTTGGCTGTAATGTTTACAGTAACGTGGATTATAATGTTACTTTGAATGAGGGCGCTCAGGTTTACTGGTGCAAGATACACGATGTGTCTGTTGTTGATTATAATCTTGATATTGAATATGGAATTATTCTGGGCTGTGTTTTTTACGGCAGCAACATTGGTACGAGACATATTTATTTAGCCCAGCCTCCTTATGGGCTGTGTGCTGTTATAAGCTGCACAATCGACGGAGAAAACATATTTGGTACTATAGGTATCTATATTGCTAGTATCACCAGCGAACATAACGTGGTAATCGTAAACAATATAATCTATGATTTATATTATGGTATATATAATCAGTACGGAAACTATGACGGATGGAGGAATACCTGGAACAACTTGTTTAACAGTAACACTACAGACGTGAGTAATTTTACGCGCGGCTATCAGTATGTTACCGGCGCGCCGGTTTTTACGGACGAGGCTGGTCACGATTATAATATAGAACAGTGTGACGCTATAGATCACGGCGGCGATTTGCAGCGTGCTATTTATTACGAATATCTTATTTTTTAGTTGTTTACTTTGTGTAGGAGCGGATAATTGGCTCAATGGTATAGAGGTGCTTACGCTTACGGTTTTCTGCCTATAGGTGCTTACGCGCCTGACATTACAACTGCTGATACTGGCACGCCGTCGGACAGTCCTTCTGCTTCGCCTTCGAGTACGCCGAGCGCGTCTCCTTCAGTTACGCCTTCTGTAAGTCCATCTTCTTCTCCATCGGCTTCGCCGAGTACCAGTACGTCTCCATCTTCTACGCCGAGCGTATCGCCCAGCGTAAGTCCGAGTACATCTCCTTCGAGTTCGCCCTCTGCTTCTCCGAGTGTCGGGCCGTCGAGTACGCCTTCGGTCTCGCCGAGTGTTTCCCCTTCGGTTTCACCGAGCGTGTCTCCAAGCGTAAGCCCCAGTACGTCGCCGTCAAGTTCACCGAGCGCATCGCCAAGTGTTTCGCCTTCGGTGTCACCGTCAACGTCTCCGTCTAGTTCGCCCAGCGCATCACCTTCGGTATCTCCGAGTGTCTCGCCTTCTGTTTCGCCCAGCACTTCGCCAAGCGTATCGCCAAGTTCTACCCCGTCAGTTTCGCCGAGCTTTTCGCCCAGCACCTCACCTTCTGCATCTCCTTCGGCGACGCCTTCTGACTTTTATCAAACGTCCTGCTCCAAGACGCTGCGCATAGACCAGAGCCGGTCGATTGTTTCATATATAGATCAGGCTGTAAGTTTTATTTTGAACATAGACCAGGCAATCAGCAGAACACTTTTAGCGCCTGGCTGTTAGGATACTAAAGGAAATGAGCAACGATAAAGTAGCGGTAATTATCCCATCTCGAAACGAACCATATTTACAAAAGACTATTGACGAAACCTTGCGTGCCGCAGATGGCCCGATAGAGGTTATAGCTATTCTCGACGGAACCTGGCCTGAGCAGCCGATACCGGACCATCCTGATGTTACGTTAATTCACCATACTGCTCCGGTCGGTCAGCGCGCTGCGGTCAACGAAGGCGTGCGTATGACCAATGCCAAGTATATTCTGAAGGTTGATGCGCACAATCTTATGGACGACGGCTTCGATACTAAGTTGAAGGCCGACTGCGAATACGATTGGACGGTCTTACCCAGAATGTATAATCTGGACATTGAAACCTTCAAAGAGAAAAGACACAAGTGTACCGACTTCATGTATATCGGCCCGCCTGACAATCCTGACCATGAGCGTTCTAACAAGATGCGTTCTGATTACTGGCGCAGTTACGGCAAGCGGCCTGAAGCGCAGGGTGATATAGTTGACGTTATGACCGGGCAGGGCGCTTGCTGGTTCATGCACCGGGACAGGTATATTGAGATAGGGTTATTGGATGAGGCTGCCGGTGTCTGGGGTCAGGTTGGTGTTGAGGTGGCGTTAAAGACGTGGCTGTCCGGCGGTCGTCATGTGGTAAATAAAAAGACATGGTTCTCGCACTGGTTCCGCAAACAGTGGCCTTACGCCATGACATACGCGCAGCAGGAACACGCCCGTCAGTATTTTTTGGATTTCTGGCTGAACAATAAATATAACTCTGTCCGTCCGTTGTCGTGGGTGATAGAGAAGTTCTGGCCGGTCCCGCACTGGACCGAGCCGATGCTTGAGTTTATCAAAAAGCCGGTGTATCCTTTGCCTGATAAGAATAAAGACGATCTGACTCTGGTGTATTACACGGCCAATGTAGCCAGTGACAGGATGATGGTTGCTGTCTGCGAAAGACTGTCTCAGGTTGGTAAACCGATAGTGAGTGTTTCGCAGAAGCCGATGCGGTTCGGCCAGAATGTTTGTATCGGCAAGATTGGCCGTTCTCTTACCAATATATACCGTCAAGTGTTGGAGGGTGCGAAGGCCGCTGAAACTGAATACGTGGCTCTGGTCGAGGATGATTGTCTGTATCATTCAAGTCACTTCGACTATCGGCCCGCTGCGGATACCTTTGCTTACAATAAGAACCGCTGGAACCTTCACGTCGGCGAGGAGATATATTCATACCGCGATACGCCGGTCCTCAGCCAGTGCATAGCGCCGCGCAAACTTCTGATAGAACATCTGGAAGAAAAACTTGCCTTGCCGGAGATACCGGACAGGCTCAACGGTGAGCCGGGCGTGTTCGACAAGAAGCTGGGTATCACGGAGCGTAAGACGGAAATGTTCAGCACGAAGCAGCCGAACGTGGTTTTGTGTCATCGCAAGAATTATCTGGGACGCAAACTAAAGACTGACATTACCGCTGACAGTATAGACTATTGGGGTTCAGCTAAAAAGGTTATACAGGATTATGTTCTTGACGTTGGCGCGGAGGAAACACCGAACGCTCCGCACAAGATTCCCGCTCCGGCCCAGAAGGGGCCGGTTAAAGGGCTGCGTGATTTTCCGGTGAAGGAACTGTATGACAATATGTTATGTCTGGCTGAGCCGCGCAAGGGCAAGCGTGACAGTATGGTGAAGGTTATACCAGCGCTGACCGAGTTTGTGGAGATGTTGAAAAAAGACGACAATCCTTCTGATGAACAGATAAAGCAAACTCAATATTACGAAAATGCTTTAACGAAACTTAATCCTCTCGACAAGAATCCTTACACGGAAAAAGGCAAGAAGCATACTGTAAAGAAAGTAAAGGATACGATAAAACTGTTCAGGGATATTCGCGACCACGGCCTGAAGGCTCCTATAACTTGCTATGCTGCCAGAGGAAGGTTGGCAATTATAAGGGGTTGCCGTCGTTTGATTATAGCGCATGGTCTGGGAATAGAAAAGATACAGATAAGGCTGTTCAGAAAATTCAAGTATGTTCAGCTTTGGGACACGGAGGTTGACCAGTGGCAAAGTTATTCCGGTAATCCGAAACGTACTTCCATTCACGAGTTGGCGATGCGCCAGTTTATGGAACTTGGCGGTGAGGCGACGGATAAATATTGGGTGCATGGTTACACGCAGATTTACGACAGGTTTTTCCATCCATACCGCAGGACAAAGAAGTCTATTCTGGAATTAGGTCTGAAGTACGGCGCGAGCATGAAGCTCTGGCGTGAGGCTTTCCCGAAGGCCAGGCTGGTCGGCCTGGACAAGAACTATACAACCTGGAAGAAATATACTCCGACGGACAAAAAGACGAAGGTGATTATCGGCGCGCAGGACGATGAGAACACTCTGGCTGAGGTTGCCAAGGAAGGGCCGTTCGATATTATCATAGACGATTGCAGCCATGTGCCTGAACATCAGATGGCAAGTTTCAATTATCTGTGGAAGCATGTCAGTTCACACGGCTTGTATGTGATAGAGGATTGCTGGCATTCTTATTGGAAAGACAACAAAGACAGCCCAAACCTGCACCATCATTTCGCCGGTTGGGTGGACAAACTATATAGGAACTATTCGGTTTTGGAGATATACCAGAGGGCTAATCTGATTATCATCAAGAAAGGGTTGTAGCGTAAAGGCTTGCCTGTAAAGGTGTTATGTGTTTAGGTGCAGCCTGTAGCGATAATAAAGGTAAGGATATAAATATATGGCAGCTAACGAGATACATAAAGACGACTACGGTACTGTCTTTACGATAACCATCAAGGACGGGGACAGTGCGGTTGACATAAGCGCGGCGACCATCAAGAAGCTGATATTTCAGGATCCCGACGGCAGGGCGACCGAGAAGGACGCCGAATTCAGTACCGACGGCAGCGACGGAATTATAACTTATACTACCAAGGTTGGCGACTTGTATAAGGCTGGTCTGTGGAAGTTGCAGGCTCGGATCACCGGCAACACCGGCACTTGGAGCAGCGACATTGACGAGTTCACGGTTTACGATAATCTGTTTTTCTAAAGGAGATTAGTTATGGCTTACGGCAGGAAAGATGGTTCAGGCAGCGGTCGTGGCCGGGCCGGTGGCGGCAGGCGCAACAAGAACACCGGCGGTTGTTCCAGAGGCGGCCCTGGTTATGGCCGTGGCGGTGGTCGTGGCCGCGGGACCGGCAGAAAAAAATAAGGAGATAAGTTATGCCGCTTACATCTAAAGGTAAAAAGGTTATGCGTTCCATGAAAAAGACGTATGGCTCCAAGAAGGGCAAGAGCGTATTTTACGCCAGCAAGAATAAAGGTAAACTAAAAGGTGTGTGCGGGCGAAAGAAGAAGTAAAGGAAATAAGTCATGAACAGGCGTGATTTTATAAAATCATTATGCGGTGTGGCTTCTGTTTTTATTGGCGTGAATGTGTTGCCTGAGATGGTGGAAGGTATTCCTGCTTATGTGACCACTTATGACTTAGATTTACAGATGACAGCAATTATGAAAAAACACCGCAAAGAAATATGTAATGCAATATTTCAGAAAAATACTTTTCTGGAATATCTTGCAAGAAGGCAAAAGTGAATATAGCCGAAGAAAAAAAACGCTGCATAGAAGATTTGTATTACCTGGGCTGTAACTTCCTGGGCTATACTGACGCCGAGGAAATACCGCACCGCCAGTTGTGCGAGTTTATCCAATCGGGACACAAGCGTAAACTGCTGGTCGGCAGCCGCGGTATATACAAAACTTCGTTTGGAACCATAGGCCGGGCGATACAGCTTATCCTGAAAGACCCGAACATAAGAATCCTGCTGGTTTCCAATACGGCTGACAACGCTTCCAATATGCTCAAAGTCATCCGACAGCAGTTGGAAAGCAACGGTAAACTGCGTGAATTGTTCGGCGATATAATTCCAGAGAACCCGCGCAAGGTCAAAAAGAAATGGGGCGACAGTAAGATAGAAGTCAACCGCGACGGGATATTTCCTGAACCGACTATTACCGCCGCCGGTGCTGACAAGCAGTTTGCCTCCGGTCACTATGACGTTATTCTGGGCGACGATACGGTTGCCGCCCGCAAGGACGACATACGCGACGACGGCGTGATAGTGCTGCGGGACGAAGATGTTCAAAAAGCAGTCGGCCTGCACCGGCTTATGATGCAGGGCTTGAAGATTCTCAAGAAGGAATTGGAGATACAATACATACTCAACCGCTGGGGCGTGCATGACTTTGCCCGCTGGATGATGGACCATCAGATATACAATGAGGATACGCGCCCGAACGGATTCACCTTCAAGCAGATGGCGGTCCATAACGAGGATGGCTCTTTATTGTGGCCTGACGTATTGACCGAGGAGGAACTAGATCAGATACGCGAAGATCAGGGCGACTTCATTTACTATACGCAATATGAATGTATGCCTTACAATCCTGCCAACCGCGGGTTCCCGCCCGAAGATAATACTTACTGGGAAGGTGACTTGCCGCCCGGTTATCAGAGTGGCAGCAAGCGTTATCGCCGGTTCATCCTGATTGACGTGGCCGACTCTCTCAACCCTGCCAGTTGCAATACCGCTATGGTATATCTGTTTGTCGATGAGAATAATCACCTCTGGGTCCATGAGGCGCTTCGGGGCCGGATGGACACCAACGAGAAGATAAAGAATATTCACCGGCTGGTTCGCAAGTACAATATGCGGCGCGTGCATATCGAGGAAAACCTGCACAACGATACGCTGAAGTATGTTCTGCGGGAGGCTATGCGCAAGGAAAGTATTTCTTACAATGTTATGCCGTTGAAACACAAGAACAGAAACAAGGATGCCCGTATCCTGCGGTTGCAGCCGTATCATCAGCGGGGCGCGATACACATACACAAAAGACACCGCGAACTGCAACAGGAGATGCGCGACTTCGGTTATACGAACTTGAAGGATTTACTGGACGCTCTGGGCTACGCTCTGGATTTTGTCAAGGGGCCGCCTTCAACCATGCAGAATGACAACTTTACCCGCGACCCTAATACGGTTTACCTCAGTGACATAATGCGGGATATGCCGGTTATGAAGTATGGCGGCGGCGTTTTCAAGTCACAGAATAAATTAACGCAAAAGGAAGCTGTTTGATGACTCGTACAGTAAGAAAAGTTACTCCCTGTATTCCCTGGAAACTGTTTCCTAAATACATCACTAATGCTACGGAAGGAACAAGGAATATTATAGGCAAAGAAGGCGGCTGGGCCTCAAGAAACTCTGACGGTATCCTGGTCAATGTGCATGACTTTTTAGGTCATCAGGTAAAAAATATATTGCTGTGTCCTTATGTGGAAAGCTGCAAGGATGGCACAGCGATACTTTATAGTATTTTTGGTTTCCGTGGCCGTAACAATAATGCTGTTTATACCATCAATGGTGCGTTTACAACGGGGGAGTATGTGGTATCTTTACGGTGTAACGGTGAACCTGTAATTACCTCTGGCCGCTACTGTGACACAGTGGGAATAACAGATGCCAGAGGGGTAACTTATACTACTTATGACGCCAGCGGAAAGAACGGCAGGGGCTTTTTGCAATTTGACGCAAATGGCTGTGATATAATAACAATAGAACCAACTTATGTCGTGCCAGGAACAGACGGCAGATTATACTTTGAAATATCAGGTTTTTAAGGAGTATCGTAATGACTCGTACTATAAGAGAAGTTACCCCGGTTATCCCCTGGAAGTTCATGTTCCAGAACCGGACGGCCAAGCCGACGGTGACATTGGGTAACAAGCATGGCGGCTGGGCCAGAAGGCATTTGGTTTCAGCAATCGACCCGCGCACTATTCTGGGCTACAATATAAATACGCTGCTGTTGTCGCCTTACATTGAAAGCTGCAACGTCAATGTCAGACAACAGTTTAATATTGTCGGTTATCGAGGCCCGCAGAATAACCTGGAAAGAATTGCCTTGGTTTCCTGCACAACAGGCGGCTACACTGTGTCGCTGCGCTGCGATGGCAACGCGGTAGTTACCAGCGGCAAATATTGTGATCACTTGTCTGTCGTGAGTTCCTACGGTCACAGTATAGACAGGTTTGATTATAAGGCGGCTAACGGTCGGTCTTATATGTCTTTTGACCTGCAAGGTGTCTCCCTGATAGGTATATACTTTACTGAGCTTACAGGCCGCGCCTTTATGGAAATATCGGGATTCTAAAATGAAAAAGAACCAGTTAGATGCTCTCAAAGAACTGCGCAAGCGGTCTGAGGAATACCGCAATTCGCTGTATTCGGAGGCCGACTTCGATATGTACGAAAGCTACTGGCGGGGCGAATATCCCGGTGTAGGTGACGATATATTGCCGGTCCCGACTCTGACCAGTAACGCCAAGCGGCAGATGTCGTCCCTGTTCGGCGGCACGCCCAGAGTGGTCATATCGGCCAATGATTTTGAGTCTTTGCCATCAGCCAGAGTTGCGACTGAATATATAAATATGCTCATCCGCGAAACTAACCTGCTCGAAGAACTTAAAGACGCGGGCCAGGACGCCATAACCAACGGCAGCGGTTTTCTGGTTGACGGGTTCGGCAGTGAATATGGGACTTCCAAGGAAGCCCTGTTCAGCGGCTTTGAGCCGACCAGAACTGACGCCGAAGGCTTGAGGCAGTTGGAATATAAAGAGAACGTCAAGAGTAATATGCCCTGGACGCTTCGGGTTCATCCGGCTGACATACTCCTGCCGCCCGATACGATTCGTTGCCGGTACGCTTACGGCTTCTTCCACCGCTGCGTCAGGCATATCGACGAAGTGAGGGCCGACGAGAAATATATAACCAAGCACCGGCTGAAAATAAAACCTGATACTCATTACGATTACACCAGAGAGAAACATGATACTTCTACTGCCAAGAACGACTACCTTACCTTGTGGACCTGGCACGACCTTAGAACAACCAAGGTGGTAGTGTTCAACGAGAACTATGACTTTGCCTTACTGGATAACACTGACGAGATAATGTACCGGACGGAACGGTGTCAGTTGCACGACATTATATTCAATCCTATCCCGCGTATGTGCTACGGGGCGAGTGACTTTCACCTTATGGCTAACCTGGCTAGAGAGGTGAATGACATACGCACGATGCAGATGCGGCAGAGGCGCATTCAGATATTCAAGGGCGTTTACAACCGCACCATGCTTGAAGGGCTGGAAGATTACGAACAGATAAAAAAGGCCATCAAGGGCTTGACCTCTGACGAAGTTGGTGCTTTGATAGGTATTGACGGCGACCCGAACCAGTTCTTGAAGGGAATCCAGCCCGGTCAGGCTATGGATATGCTGCCCTCGCTTGACCTGGCTAAAAAGGAAATAGAGGAATACGGCCTGAACGTCGGGCCGCGCCAGAAGGGACAAATGGAATCTGGCCGCCATACCGCCTACGAAACGCAGGTTGCCGAAGGGCATTATCAGCGTACTATTTATCCGCGTATGCAGGCGGTCCAGAAATCAGTGTTGAAGATAGCAGAGAATTGGCTGCAACTCCTGAAGGACTTTATTATCGAACCTATTGCCATTAGGACATACGACGCAGCCGGAATGCCGGTACTGGTACAATTTACCGGATTAGATTTAACTGGTGACTTTAGGTTCGATATTTCTATGGAGTCTATGCAATCCATGAGTAAGGAGGACAAGATACGGGAGGCCAATATGATCCTGTCTCAATCCATGCCGTTTGTGCAGGGCGGGATCGCCAATCCTGAGATGCTCTATCGCCAGTGGTTGAGCCGGGTCGCTTCCGAGGATTGGCAGTTGGAGGCTCTGTGCGCCAGGCCGCTTGGCACCGGCCCAGGCCCGGTCCCGTTCGGCCAGTATCAGGATACGTTTCGCAAACAGGTTCCACAAAATACCAACTCTATCGCTGCCATGATGCAGAACCAGAATATGTTCGGGGGACAGGGAAAAGCCGGATGAAGAATTTGAAAACCGTATTCCTGCCGCGTATGTATGAATATATCGGGGCGTTTCTGACGTTCGACTGCAACCTGAAATGCCCTTACTGTATCAATCGGTTCGGCGACTTTGCCTGGAAAAACCCCCCGCTGAATTACCGGCCAGCCGAACAGTGGTTGACCGCCCTTACTCGCATAATGGGCATACATAAAACTGGTACGGATATTTTGCCGGTTACTTTATGCGGGGGAGAACCAACCTGCCATCCGCAATTCTACGATATAGTGCGGGGGCTTTATGAATACGGATACAAGACCGACCTGCTGACCAACCTGTCATTTAACGTGCAGGAGTTTGTGGATAATGTCCCGGCTGACGTGTTCATCAGGGAGATATACTATCCAACTATCCGGGTTTCGTTTCACGCTACAGTTATGCCGAACACCAAAGCGTTCAGAAAGAAGTTTATCGACAAGGTGTGTTTCCTGCGCGACAGCGGGTATCCTATCGGTATCTATACCATTAACACAGAGGAAGGGATAGAGGCCAATAAGTCCATGGCGCAGTTGGCGTCGGTGAATAATATCGCCTTTTATGTTAAGCCTTATCTGGGCTATGACGACAATGGCGTGCTGCGGGGCAGATATACTTACCCCGAAGCCCTGAACGAAATAAAGCGCAAGGCCAAATGCCGGACCAGAGAACTGTTAATCTCCCCGTCGCTGGATATATACCGCTGCCATCACGACTTATATAAGGACATTAACCCGCTGGGCAGCCTGCTGGACAAAGACGTGTCGATAGACTATATGTTCCGTAACTGTGACAATCTTGGCAAGTGTAACCCTTGCGATGTTAAGAGCAAGACTTCAAGACATGGGACTGTGGGCTACACTTCAGTTGATATAATTGACGTTGTAAAAGAACAGGAGACAGAATATGGCTTTGAGAAAGATTTCAAAAGCGACAGTGCCGGTAAAAATAAAAAGAGCGGAAGAAAAAAAAGAGCAACCAGAAGCACAAATGCTGTGCAGCCTGACCAGACGCCCGATAACCAATGACCAGTATTTGCTGATAGAGGGGAAGCCTTGCAGTTACGTGGCTTTAATCGGCTATCTGGGCCAGACTGAGTTCAACAAACTGATGAGCGTGTTGAATCAGCACGCAGTAAAAAGGTATGCAATATAAGGAAATAAGGCATGGCTATTTACGAGTATATATGTGAGAAGTGTAACCAGAAATGCGTTTATGGTTTTTCCATCGGTAAACAGCCGGACTCTACCTGGTGTCATTTCTGCGGAGAGAACGCCAAACTGGTTATCGCCCCGCCGAAAAGCGCCTACGTTAAGGGCAAGGGGCTGCGGGCCGGATGCGGAACCGAGAAGGGTATTTGTACCACCCTGCCCGGCGAGCCGGTCTATGTGAAGAATCAGCAGCATTTTAAGGAGTTATGTAAGGAGCGTTCGGAGGAATATAATACAGATATTCATCCGGCCTGAAAACAAAACTAAAGGAAATAAGATGCCTCAAGATTACTACCAATCCAGAGAGTTTTTTCGTCGAAAAAAAAGAATAAAGCTGGGACTTGAGCGCCCGCGCATTGTGGGCGAGACAAGCGTTCTTACTACATTTCTGCAATACTTTACCAAGACGAGCCTCAAGGCTTTTACTAAAGCGGGCTGCGAAACATTTCTGCTGATAGACGACCAGGTTGACGTTACGGACGATATGCGCCGCAAGGTTTTAGATGAGTTCAGGCCCGACATTTATTATCTGGTCAGCCACAGCCGCGTAGGAAGCACGTTGCCGAAAGCTGTTTCAGTTATAAGTTATGTGCAGGATTGCTGTGGTCCTATGACTACTAAGGAAAGAATAGACAATCTGATCCAGCCGTCCGACTTGTTTATTTGTCAGGCAGACGGCTTTAAGAAATATCTGACCGACAAGAAGGTTCCAGAAGAACAGATAATGACTGAGCCGGTCCCGGTTGACCACGAAAAGTTTTTTCCGGCCCCGCTTGACTTTGAGCGGGACGTTGTTCTGGTGAACCATGCTTACAAGCCGCCGCAGGAGATGATGGACTTGTTTATGACAACTCATTTTGGCGGCAAGCAGTCTGACAAGATGCGGAAGTTCTTTGAGGTCTTATTGGCGTGGCTGATGTGCCGCGACTATGTTAGCGAAAAAGAGTTTACCGACCATGTTTTCAAAAAACTGATGGTTTTTGCCGACAATAGCGCAACTGTTCAATGGCGGCAGTTGCTTCATGTTTTTTACGTTACGGTTTACTATGCTTACTGGCGTGAGATGATAATCAAAAAGCTGCTGAAAAGCGGGGTGAAACTTGAGATATACGGCAACAACTGGCAGGGGTTCGATATACCCGAAGATATAATCAAGGGTGATTATTGTGATGAAGAAAAGCGTAACGAACTTTACAATACCAGTAAGGTTGTTTTGCAGCTTAACCCCCAGATGACTATGCACCAGCGGGTAGTTGAGGTTGCCTTGGCGGGCGGGCTGCTGGTCGGTGTTGACCTGCCTGAAAAAGATGATTGGTGTCAGGCCAAGAAGTATATGGGCTATACTTATTTTTATCCTGTCAATGAACTGGCAGAAAAGATAAAAGAGTTAATACTGAGGCGTGAGAAAGGTGAACTAGAAGTTGAGCTTGAGTGTAATCACCGTGAGGCTTTCCGCAATCACAGCGCTGAGGTTGTTGTGCATAAGATACTCGATAAGTGGAGAGAGTTATTATGAAAGACGAAAGGATTGTAATACTGGGCATGGGCGGTCACGGCAAGGTTGCACACGACATACTCTGCCAGAAACATTATCCTGACCATGTGTTTTTTCTGGACAATGATGTGGATAAGTGGAACCAGTGCTATCACGGGTCAAGGTGTCTGGGCGCTATAAAAGAGAACCTGAGTGGCTGGGACGGTCTGTTCATAGCCATAGGCGACAATGTAGTGCGCTGGCATCTGATGAACATGGTGGAAAAACAAGGCTACTTCTGTCAGGTGGCGATAGATGAATCCAGTATGTCAACCAGGTGCATAATTCATCAGGGAGCTATGCTGGCGAAGGGCGCTATCCTGGGCGTAGGTTCGGTGGTTAGAAGGTGCGCCATTCTCAATAGCGGCTGTATCGTGGACCACGAATGCGATATAGGCCGCTGCGTTCATATTGCCCCCGGCGCTAAGCTGGCGGGCGGTGTCAAGGTTGGCGACCGAGCCTTTGTCGGTCTGGGGGCAAATATTATACAAGGTGTTACTATCGGGCCGGACGCTGTTATCGGCGCCGGTTCGGTGGTATTGAAAGATGTGCCGCAAGGCGAGGTCTGGGCCGGTGTTCCGGCCCGTAAGATAAAAGAAAACGAGTGCATAAATGTCGAAACGAATACTGCTGATATATCCTAAACTGGATTCATTTTTTAACAAGCTGTCTCTGCACGCCCCTTACGAGCTTTTGTGTATCGCCAGTGTCTTGCAGGATGAAGGCTGGGAGGTTGACATATATGACCAGCGGTTCTGCGAGCCGGAGCAGGAGCAACATGAGATAAGCGATATGCTTCTCTATACCAAGTATGACTATGTTGGCATATCGGTAATGACCGGCAAGCAGATTAAGTACGCTATGGAGATAACCGAGGTCTGTAACCTGTATCGCATTCCGGTTATCTGGGGCGGCTGGCATTGTCGGGTATGTCCCGAACACATAGAAGAATATAGAAACTCCGGCAGATTATTCGATTTTGTTTCTGGCGAGGGAGAGGAAGGGATATTGGGAGCGATAGGTGGGGTACAGTTTCCTGTTATTGCCAAAGACCCGACGCTTGACTTTGTAACTCCGCTACCTTGGGACTTGGTTGACGTCGAAAGATATGTCAATAACGATGCGGTTGTGGGAAGGTCTTTGCCGTTTCAGTTAGGGAGGGGTTGTTCCTACGCCTGCGGGTTCTGCTCCAACTCTGTTGCGAAAGTACAGCAAAGATATATGTCAACCGATGCAGCTTTGGAAGAAATCAACAGGATGGTTGACAAGTACAAGCTGGACAGTATTTTCCTGCTGGACGAGAACCTCTGGGACAATCCTAACCTGACTGATATTATGAACGACCTGGATGGCAGGGTGAAGTGGTATGCTCAGATGCGGGCCAGGGATATATGCGACATTGAACGCTGCAAGGACATGATTCGCTGGGGTTGCGAGCGGGTAGGTATCGGTTGTGAGAGTGGCTCCGACCAAATACTCAAGGATATGAGAAAACAGGAAACCAGCCGCGACCTTAGAAACTCCAACCTGTTTCTGTGCATGACCCCGATAGAGTCATGGAACACCTGGATTATGGGCTGGCCCGGCGAGACGATGGAGGACATAAAAGATACGGTTAATCTGGCGATCCGAATGATCTGCGATAACCATAACTGCTATCACAATAATTTCTATATGCTGGTTCCGTATCCGAAAACCAAGGCGGCCAGAGACAAGAGGGTTGCCCCGCACCTGCCCGACACGCTGGAAGGCTGGGCTGAGTATGACCGGCACAACTATAACTGTCCCTGGCAGCCGGAGGAGTTACGAAAGGTCTATCAGCGGATAGGGTTTTCTTCCAAGTTTGTAGGCCGCAGGCTGAAGAAGTTCCCGCAAACGCACGAATTGGAAATGAGGTTCCGTCAGAAGTGGTGGGACTTTGACTTCTTTGACGATGAAGAATGGGCCGGTTTACTCTTGGAAGGCAAAGAGGTATTAAATGATGTGTTCGAGAAAAACCAAGGTAGGTAACGCTTTTTGCCGAGCCGCCCGCCGGGTAAACAGTTGCGTAAAGCAGTTTAAGCGGCATTATCTGGAACTGGCAGAGCGGGGTGATGACTTCTCGCTGTGGCAGGGTTTCATGCGGTGCGGGCCGAAGCTGGTGGATTGGCTGGTGCTATGCCGCCTGTATCATGGGCTGAAGGAGTATTTTACCGAGCCGAATGACCCTGATTACATTATGAAACGGCTTATCGAAGTAACCGATAACGTCTTTATTTGTAATGACTTACGAGAATCCTGCGAGTATGTAAGGGCGTGTTTTCCTCAAGTTTTGAAGCTGATTGCCAACCATGATTTTGGCAGGATAGACCCGAATGCCGCGATGCTGTCGGACGAGCCTGTTCTGGCAGAGCTTCGGGGGCTTGAAGCAAAGCCCTCTCTAAAGAATTGTTATTTCACTACTTATGAGGTTCCTCAGTTTTCCGTACCCTTCACAGAGGAGATAGAGGAGAATCGTATTTGCGATAGTATTGATATAGCAGAGGCCGACACGGGCCGATTATCCGAGTTGGCCTGTACTTGCTATTACTATATGTATGGTAAGCTGTTGGAAGATGTCAAAGAGCTGGCCTGGAACAGAATGGACAGCGATCCGGTGCGGGAAGGATATGACTTCTGTTGGACGTTTATCAATCATATTTACGAAAGGAAAAAGCAAAAATGACTTCGATGTTGCAAGATAGAGAAGCAAAAAGAAAAGACAGAATCCGCAGCGAGGATGTTGAGATACTCAAGCGGAAGAATGACGAGTTGCAAGAAAAGCTCTCTCTGACTGAGATGGAGAAAGATGCCCTGCGTACCGAGGTTATGAAGGTGCAAAGGGAGTTGGACAATATGAAGGTGGCCCCGAAGGAGGCTCATATTGTCTTAGAGCCGGGCGAGGAACCAAAGATTAACCTGACAGGTATGTGGTTTCCGCGTGATTATCACCGGCTTTCAGGTGCGTTTGTGCGGGCCATACGCCTGCATAAGATTGATATTGCTAAAGAAAATAAAGCTGAAAAGGAAATAACCAATGCCAGAAAACCTGGAACAAGAAAATGAACTGGAAGAACAGTTTGAAGATGACGACCCGGAAGGGGAAGTAGGCAACGAGTCGGAAGAACTCGAACCCGAAGATAGTCAAGACGAAGAAGATGGCGAAGAAGAAAGTTCGACCGAGCAACAGGCCGGTGAACCGGACGCCGCAACCAAGCGCCTCGAAAACCTAGAGAACAAATTTGGTGAGTTCTCGCAGTATTTGAGCCAGTTAGCCGACGGAGTTAAACGCCTCTCTCAGCAACCGCAGCCGCAACCGCAGCCGCAGAACCGGCAAGGGATACACCCGCCGGTAAGCTGGGACGAGATGGACCAGAGGCAGTTGGCCGAATATATGCAATCGCAGACAGGTGCTATGCTGGGTCAGACAGTTAAAGGCTTGCAGCAACAGATTGGTACTAAACTTACGGTTTACGACCAACTGTTTGATGTACTGCTTGAAAACCATCCGAACAAGGATGCCATATACCGGGCTGTGAACGAGTTAAGTCGCAACCCCAGTATGAATTTCAAAACAGCCTTTGAACACGCGCAAGGGTCAACGCTGAAAAGCCGTTTGGAGGCGCTTGAGAAAGAAAATGCCCAATTAAAGCGCTCAAAAAAAAATAGACGCCAGCAGGCACGAAATCTGTCGCATCGTCCCTCGAATGTCAAAAGCAGACAGGACAGGAACAGGAGCCTAGCCGAAGATACAGAGGAGGCCATGAAGGAATTACTCGGAGGCTAGACTTCGTTAGGTCTGCCTGTGGTGTGCAGGCAGAATAACGCAAGTTAAGTTGCTGGCGTGTGAGTGCGCACTCGCTCACACGTCAGTTTTTTTATGCAAGGAGATCGTGCAAAATGGCTAAAAGTTATTACAAGGTGGATAATAGTACGACGGTTGAAATGGACCAACTGTTCGTTACTACTATGGACCGACGCGCCAAGCAGTTGGTGGACCAGATATTCAAAAAGAATATCGCTCTGGCCTTCCTGCTGTCGATGAAAGATACGACCATGATCCAGGGGGGCAAGCAGTTTATTGTCCCGCTGGAAGTTGAAGAAAACCCGCATGGCGGCTGGATTAACGACGAGGAAGGTATCCCGATGGATGACTATGATCCTGTGGATGCCGCGATTTACGGACCTAAGAGTCTCTCGTACAACGTCCGGTTCAGTCGTGAGCAGAGATTTGTCAACCGTGGCGACGTTCGGGTTCATTCACTGATGAGCATCAAGGAACGCAATACCATCAAGTCCATGCAGAAGCGGCTCGAAGAAGCCATCTGGACCGGCGACGGAACCAACCAGAAGGTTATGGACGGCCTGCCGAAGATTATTCCCGCTACCGTACCTGCAAGTCAGTCGGTAACGGTAGGTGGTATCAGTCCCTCATCTAAGAGTTGGTGGCGCACGCAGGCCAGAAATATGTCTGGCATGGCGGCTGCCGCTGAACTCGAAGCGGAACTGCTGACGCTTTACAACGATATTGCGTTGGAAGGCGGCACAGTTAATATGAACTTCACTTCCCAGGATATTGCCGAGACATACGAGAAGAACCAGATGGACTATCTCAGTGTCGGTATGACCAAGGTGGGTGATTTCAATTTTGAGACAATCAAGTACAAAGGCGGCCCGATTTCCTTCTCCGACCTGGCTCCCGCCGGTGAATGGAGAATGGTTGACAAGGAGGCTTTGATATTTGCTGTTGATCCTGCGTACTGGATGCGCTGGACCAAGGACAAGGAACAGGTTGACAATCCGTTCACGTCGCACCGGCAGATACTTTCTCGTTGCAACCTTTGTCGTCGTGAGGCCCGCACGCTGGGCTGCATTTACAACATTACTGCGGGCTAATAACAGGTAACAGAAAGGAGTTTTTGTTATGGCACAACATGGACATTATGGAAAACCAAGTGACGTTCTCGTTTCTGGCGGCCAAAAGAGCCGTCAGGGTTCGGTTCCGCTGGGCTATTATTTTGACGATGGTATCCGGCGTTTCCGTTGGGCGTATGTGAAAGGTTCGGCACTGAAGGCTGGTCAGCCGGTCAAGAAATGTCTGGGCAAGGCTTCGGCATTATCCGTCCCGGCAGAATGTTTCCGTCAATCGGCAACGGCTGGCGGGTACGGCGACCGGGCGGGCGTAGCTACCATCAGGTTAGCTGGTCTATCCGGCTTGACTCAAGCTATGGTATCGGAAGGCAAATTTAACGATGGGTTCTTAATGGTTATCTCTGCTGTTTCCGGCCAGGCTGTTTGCCATCCTATTGATTGGGTGGAAAAGGGTAAAAGCGGCACGCTTACTACTCCGAACTGCTGGTCCAAGATATACCTGAAGGAACCGCTGGCGAAACCGCTGTCAACCGGCTCGGAAGCTATGCTTCTGCCTAACCCCTACCGGGGTGTCAGGGCATTTTCGACTTCGTGTCGCTCAGACGGCACAGCAGGTCAACCGGCGGGCTTTTTGACCTGCTCGGCAACCACCAGCGGTTATCAACTTGTCCAAACCAAAGGATTGGGTATTGGCCTGAACAGTGGTGGAGTAACCAGCCAGACGCCTGTTTACATTAAGTCAAGCACTCTTTCGTCAATTGATCCAGGTTCGGCGGCGGTTATACCTTTTGCCTGGTCATTGGGCAAGGCTGCTGGAGATAGTTACTTACCCATTAACATCTGTATAGAGTAAGGAGGTGTTAGATGGCTATAGGTAAATTAACCAGCGTTACCGTTGACCTGCGTAATGCTAAGCGAACCGGACGTGGGCGAGGCGCTAAGATACTGACAGGCAGATGCCTGCTCTCAGCGAACAGTGCCTTCAATACGTCGAACGTGGAGAAATATTTCCGCGAGAAGATGGTGCATCTGGAAATGAATGTGCCGAGCGGATTTGTCGCCAACTATAAAGCCAGCACTACGCATAAAGCGGGCGCTGTCCGATTATTCGGCGTGTCTAATCTGTCGGCACAAGTATTAGGTTCTACCTCTGGATTTCAGCAGGGAACGGCAGGCATTGTAACCAGTTGCACATTTGTAGCGACCGGCTTCTAACCTTCTCATTATAAGTGAGAGCTTATTTCCTTTAGTGAAGGCGGGGGCGTTCATGCTGTAGCGCCCTTGCCCTCACAAGGAATACAGGAGGATAGCCATGGCGCTTACAAAGACCCAAATTATCGCACAAGTTAAAAAGAATCTGGGTAATCGCGGCAATCTGGAAACTACGGACATACTCATCTGGCTGAACTGGGCCATGCGTGATACTGCCAGTATCCGCAACTGGCGAATCATGCAGATTCTTGACCAGACCAGCGTGCAGACACGAATAGGTGCGCATTGGTACGCCCTGCCGCCGGAAGTTAAAGACATTCTGGGGTATGTTCACTATGACGATGAAACCCAGAGCAGAACATTAACCTACAAACAGCCTCATGTATTTCGCCGGTTATGGCCGCACCCTGAAAGCGACGGTCAGAATCGGCCTGAGTTTTATACTATTGAGGGTTCTTATCTGAAGCTGTATCCGATTCCAAACGAGGCTCGGAAGCTGCATATCTTCTGCGCCAAGTGGCCTATTCCGTTTGACGTCAACAGTGACGAGGAGTGTCCGTTGGGTGATCTGGACCAGGCCATTATCTGTCTGGCAACCTCCTACGGGGCCAGGCAGCACAAGGATTGGGAGCGGATGACAGTTCACAAAAAAGACTATATCAAATTATGTAAGCAGTATGCCCGCATAGACGGCCCGCCGTCCGATTGGACTCCGCAGTATGCCAGTGAGCGAATAGCCCGGCAGGTGAGCGGCAGCGGGCTGGTGGTTCCTGCTCTTAACAATTCAAATCCTGCATAGGAATACGAATATGAGTGAAATTGCCAAAATAGACTTGAAGGTTGAATATGATAATATCGGCGACAAGCGCAGGGTAGTTGAAAGCTATGTGGTATCTGCGGTCAAACAAAAGTACGACAACGTGGTCAAGTTGGCTTCCGGCAACTCGATGACTATAGATTGGGGACTGACTCAGAACTTCCATGCCGAAGGTGTGTTCCTGAAATGTATCTGCTGTACGAGTACGGGGGCCAACAGCGGCGTTCTTATCGGACTTAGCGGGGTGGATATGCTCTCGCAGAGCATCAGGGTTCTGGAGGGACGCAGCGTTTTCCTGACCGAACCGGCTACGCAATCGAGCCTGTGGCATATATATAATCCCCGCTGTAGCGCGTACATAGAATTTTCAGCTTTTATGGTATCTGGATAATGCCGAGTATTATTGTAAAACAACCAGATCGGGGGTTGGACAAGTCTCAGCCCGCGACGGATATTAACGAACGATTCTGTAGTAATTGCCAGAACGTTTATTTTTATAATGGTGAGATACGCCAGCGGTTCGGCTGGGGTTCGGCTAAGACCATAAGGGATTATTGGGAAAGAGAAGATGTTTTTCCCGACGAGATTGGCGAAGAAATAACCTTACTGGCGACCAACGAAAACAACGCGGATTTAACCTCAACAACAAAATACCTGTATGCCTTTTCATTAAGTGACGGGTTCCGGTATGATGCAACCAACGACCGCTGGGACTGTATAACTCAGTTATATACCAACACCTGCGAGAATGCTACCAACTTTACTGCCCGTTCCGGCCACGGCGATATTACCGCTTCTGACTCTTACGCTGATGGCCGAATGTCTGCTGGTTTCGACAATGACGCTTCGGCCAGCTTTGACCTGAAAGTGGAAATAGACGGGGCCAATACTTTTAAGTGGTCTATAGATGGCGGGGTAGGCTGGGAAGATGCCGGGGTAGCCTGTTCTGTGACGCCTATTCAACTTTCGTCGGGCGGGACGGATTACTGTTACATAAGTTTTTCATCGGCGGATGGTCATGTTGTCGGCAACTACTGGACTTGTTCTTACGACTATGGAGCCAACACCGTCGGGACGGACGCCACGTTCTACCGGCAGGGCAGCAAGAGCATAAAGATTTCCGTCCACGCCGATTTTGGTACTGGTACGATATGCACTTACGATGCCGGGACAGGACTGACAGGCGGGTTGGAATATATAAGCCATGTGCGTTTTTGGGCGCGTTCGTCTGTGGCTCTGGATGCGGGCGATTTACAGATATATCTTCTGGACGAAGATGCCAACCACGAATACGGAGTTGACCTCGACGGGAGTAGGACAACGCAGGATTGCCCGGCTATGGCGGTTGATACCTGGACGTATTGCAATATCAGGTTCGGCCCGCTGGGACCGGATTACGAGGATATATTGCTGGGCTTCCGCATGGCGACTGACAAGGGCGCATTGAATCTTTACATAGACTCGCTGGAATTTGTTCAATCACTTGGCCTGGACAGCGACGATACCGAATCGGAGGCAACGGTAAGTTCCAGTGTAACTTGCAGCATAGGCTCCGACTCATACAACCGTCTGTTTATTACCAACTTCACGGCGGGCCACTTTGTCCGTTATGTTCACGGCACAGGATATTTACAGCTTTTACAAAACGGTGATGACTATAACACTACCAACGTGGCTCATTCTGCCAGAGCGATAAGCGGTTATTCCAATCACGCTAATCTGTATTGCACCAGGGAAGATGTTTCAGGAACGTGGAAGAACTACGAAACCAGATGCCGGTGGTGCGACCTGAATGATGCCGACGTTTGGGATACAGGAACCAGCGGAGTAAACAGTCTGGTCGATACCGGCGGTTCCATATTCAACTGTGCATTAGTGGGCGGCAGCGAGTATGTGTTTAAGACCGACAGTATTGTCAGGCAGTCTCATGTCGGCGGTGAAACCGCAATATATAACTGGTCGTCTGTCTATCAGTATGATGGGCTGGTTGCCCCGAAACTTCTGGCAAGCGCCAAGAACGTCGTAATCTTCGCCGGGCTGGTGGACATATACAAGTTTGACGGACAGTCTATAGAGATAGTTGGCAAGCAGGTACGGGACAATTTTTACGATGCGCTGGAATATTCCAGCGGTCAGTATTCCAAGCGGTCGCACGCAATAGATATAAAGAAAAAGAACCTGATGGGGCTTTTTGTGCCGGAGGCGGCTGCTTATCCTGACGCGGCGTGGGTCTGGGACTACAACGAAAATACATGGACATACTGGAACTTCGGTTCATTTTATATTACCGCCGGTTGCTCTTATGAGCGGTTGACCGGCCATTACCTACAGAGGGGGACGGCGTTCGGCACTTCGACCGGCAGGCTGTACGAGTTTGACTTTGACTCCGACGGAGATACGAACGACAGTGGCGATGATGTGGCGATAGACGCTTATTGGGACAGCAAGGCGTTCAGCCATCCTGAGCTTGGATTATCGCACACGACAAGCTGGCGCGGCCTGAAGTTTGACGGGTACGGCGATGAGGTTGATGTATATTATTCGACCGACGAGGGCGAAAACTGGACCTGGGTTGACCGGATCAAGATGCTCAACCAGTGGCAGCGATACTACTGTGACTTTTCAGTTGACTCTCAAACCCTGATTGTGCGGTTCCGCAACCGTTACGAGAACAGCACGTTCAAGATCAGGCAGTTTGAGTTATTATATATGGAGGGTAGTACGGAATGAGAACGACAGGCAATCCGGTGTTTCCAGAGGTTCCTATGCTGACCGGAAACCCGGAAAAAGATGTATATATTTTGCGAGTATATTGTCTGGAAATGCAGAAGTCGCTGGTGCAGGCCATGTTCGACATATACCACGACCTGAGCAAAGGCAAGGCCCGTCATCAGGTTTTCAGTGCTGCGCCGACAACAGACGATATAGACGAAGGTGAAATAGCGTTACTGGACGCTGCTACAGACAAACTCTACACGCGGATAGGCGACACTATTCGCAGCGTAAACTTAGCGTAAAGGTGCTATTATGGCGTTAGAAACATTAGGAGCGATATTGGGTGCGGCTGGTCTTGGCGCTAATATCTTCGGAAACATGACTGCCAAAAAAGGGACTGAGCAGGTTTCTACCAAGACCCCGCAACAGCAGATGATCGCCAATATTCTGGGGCAGATATATCTGGACAAGCTGGGCCAGTGGACCATGACTCCGCGCGGGCTGGTGTTCGAGTATAACCCCGAACAGCCGCCGGAATATCCGCTGCCGAGGACGGCTGGTCTGACCGGCTTGCAGCAGCAGGGCATACAACAGGCAAGTAATCTTGGCAATATGCAGCAGAGTATTATGGGCCAGGGTGCGCCTAACTACATGGATGCTCTGAGCAAGTATAAGCCGGGCAACATTCAGGAGCTTGCCGGTCAATATCAGAAGCCTGCCACGTTACAGAACGAACCTTACCAATTCAACCAGATGGCCCTGACCGGCATGGGGCCGGGCCGTCCCGACGTCAAGCAGGACACGAAGTATTTTTCACTCAGCCCGATGACACCGCAGAGCCATGTTGACCCGTTCAGTCAGGTGGCTCGTCCTATGGATTGGGCTGGTCCTATAAATCGGGATATGCTGGCGAACAATTTAAGCTCTCAGCCGTACTGGAATCCTAAGTGGGGGCCGGTTCCTCCGGTCGGTTACATGGAGCCGAAAGACAGGGAGAAGGCGTCAGGAATCGGCAAACTATTAAGCTGGCCTGCCCAGGGAACGAGTGTCGGCAAGGCGTTGACATGGCCGTTCTCAGATTTAGCTGTCAACACCAACAAGAACGCCTGGGGTTGGCGGTCGGGCAACAGCCCATACGAGCCGAGGGCTATGGGTGGCCCTGTCATGGCAGGGATGCAACAGCAGCGGAATCCGCAATATCTGGTCGGCGAGAAGGGGCCGGAGATGCACGTTGCCAATAACGGACAAAGAAACATGGTCGGCGAAAACGGGCCGGAGATATTTGACCCGTCGAAAAGCGGCCAGATAATACCGAACAATAAATTGCAGGGACAGCAGAAGCAGGGCGTAGGCCCGCAGCAGAGAACAGGACAAGAGAAACCTCTGCCTCAGAATATGCAGGGGGCTATGGGCGGCATGGGGCAGATGGGTAACATGGGACCAAGACCGCCTATGCCGCTTGTCCCGCAGCAGATGGTTCCGCAACTGCCGGGCCAGGCTTTAGCCCCCAGAGCCGAAGGCGGCCCGGTATCGGCGGGCGGCACAACGGATATTACGACGGCGGATCAGGGTTCCAACTCCCGCTGGTGGTATTCACCCAGCGGCCAGGAATATGAAATCCCGCAGTTCAACAATGCGGTCGAGTGGGCCAAGTGGCTGCACTGGCCGAGCGAAACTCAGCCGGGGGTTGGGCAGGGACCAGGTTGGGAAACTCATCAGGCGTTGACCGGAGCGGGGTTCAATCCGGCTACATACTGGAATACCCCGAACCAGTTTGAGCCTCAGCAGCGTACCGATTGGGGTTCGCAGGAATGGGACTTTGACAATAACGCGTGGAGCGTGTCCGGTTCAGCCGACCAGTGGACGCCGGGCGCACAGTGGAACCCGACTCAGCAGGGATATACCGGCGGCAACTGGACCTATAACTACGCAACTGGTCAGTGGGAGATGCCGCAGGCGTTCAACCAGTATTCAGCCGCCCCGCTGGAAGGGTGGTCGTGGATGGAGCCGGGCGAAGGGCAGACAGGTCAGGCTATGTGGGCGCCGGAAGGCTATCAGTTCGCAGCCGCACCCGCTCAAGAAACGCCTTACGATTGGTCGCAGCAACAGTGGACTTATGACCCGACGACAGGCCAGTGGTCCGTTCCGATGGTTGAAGGTCAGTCTGCTCCGTTTGCCGGTGCTACGCCGTACTATCCTAACCAGGCATGGCAGATGGGTGCGTTTACCAACCCGAACCAACCGGCCCCGATTAGCGGCTGGCAGTGGGCTACTCCCGGCGAGGGACAGACGGGCCAGGGTATGTGGGCGCCGCAGGGCTTCACCGGCTTTGGCGCAGCGGAGCCGCCCAGCGAACAGCCGCCTGCCGAGGAACCGCCAACCGAAACGGAGGAGCAGCAGGCCGAGCTTCCGACCTACGAGTTCGCGGTTGATCCTAATCAGTTCCCGTCTTACACCGGAGCCGAATGGTGGCAGGAAAACTATCCAGAGGAATACGCTTCGCTGATGCAGCTTATCAACAATCCTCAGTCTGCGTACACCTATAATCCAGAGGATATAACTCAGACATGGCAGCAAGCTATATATGAACCTGGTATGCAGACATGGCAGGAAGATGTTGCCCCGTGGCTGAAGGAGCAGTTTGTCAAGACAGGCAACGTCATGGGTTCGGAGATGCCGCGTTACCTGACCAGAGAGGCTGGCAAGTTGCAGCAGAACTACGAAGGCATACTGGCCCAGATGCAGCAGGAGGGCCGTATGCGTGAAGCGTCTGCCTTGCAGGATATGTATAACCGTCAGATGCAGGCGATGAACACCTGGGCGGGTGTAACTTCGCTGCCTTCTCAGGCTGGCTATACGGACGCGATGGTTGACCAGATATACAATCAGATAGATACTTCTCAGATTTCGCTGCCTGCGGAGATGAAGCAGGCTTTAATGAACGTGGATTTGACGCGGGCCGGTATCGCCCAGATATACGACCAGTTGAGCATAACCAACCCGAATGTCAACGACTCTCAGAAGATAGACAACATTATCAAGCTGGCGCAGCTTGACAGTATGCAGGGTTCTGCTTTGCAACAGCAGGTGCAGACGATAGGCAACGCCTTGCAGAATATAGGTATGATGATGAGTATCGCCCAGCCGGAACAGATGACGGTCCAGAACGTGCTGACCATGACTTATGAAGATTGGCTCAACGCGGTTGGTCCTGAGAATGTTGTGGCGGCAACTACGGCTTTGTCTAACCTGTTAGGATACGGTATGACCGAGAACATAGTTTACAATCCTGCCCAGATGCCGATGGATTTAAGTTGGCTTGGCTCGCTGTTTGCAGGATCAGGAGATTGATATGGCAACGGTAGTAAACACGCAAAGCCCTTGGCAGTCTTTAGGTGCAAGCCTTGGCAGCATGGGTTCGGGCTACGTTCAGCAGCAGAACTTGAACCGCCAGATGCAGCAGAATCAGCAACAGATGGGCATTATGGAGCAGCGTAACAAGATGTTTGGTCAGCAGAACCAGCTTGGTCAGGACCGGCTTGCCTTTGAGCAGCGCAAGTACGAGGAGGGCAAGACTGCTGCGACGGAGGCAGATAAGCAGGCTGCGTACAAGAAGGCGATGGAATGGACAGAGGAATTTTTTGCTGCCGAACCTAATTCTCCGAAACGGCAATTCATGGCTTCTGTTGGCAATATGCCTATAAAGCAACTATTTCCTGATATTGACTTAAATACTTATGTCGGCGCCGAGCGCGTACCTTCTCGCAAGGAGCAGGCAGACGCGGCCAAGGCTCTGCTTAACAGCGATAGCCCAGACGCACAGCAGCTTGGAGCGCAAAGGCTGACCGACTTGTATAACAATCCGAATCAGACAATGGATGACCCTGATGTCAATCAGGCTATTCTGGGCCGCAAGGGAACGCCCGGCCAAAATCTGGCTCAGAATATGCGTAACGAAGAATTGAAGAAAAAGCAGGGGGAGGCAGACGAAAAGACATGGACCAGCAATATCAAGATGGCTGAAAAGACAACCAAGAGTATGCTGGGCAAACGGACTGATGACTTGCAGGGACATATTAAAAAGCTGCGAACAACCATTATTGATGATATGCACAATACAATTCGACCTGTATCTGGGGAAAGCGTGGAAGATGCTGCGGCCAGAGCAGGAATGAGCAAAGTTACCAGAATGACTTACCCTGAAATATTTGACGACAAGGGGTACAGTTTTCTTGATACGCTCAATCCGTCGAGAAAGGCATTAGAAAAGGGCGAAGGATACGTCAGGGCTGGCGACTTGCAGCAGTATAAGGACTTGAAGAAGTACGAGGCTTGGGCCAGAATGGTCAACGTCATGTTACCCGAAGCTGTGTCCGAGGGCAAGAAGCGGTTTCCGCTGACGTTCTTCAACCGCACCGATTGGAGTTCGCCGCCTAAAGGGTTCAATCCTGATAAGATGTATTCGACTGAGGAGATGCTGGACCTGATTAACAAGAAGGCCAAGTCTAAGCTGAACGTATTCTCGCACATGAAGCAGACGAACGACATGATAGAGAAGTTTATGAAAGAACAGTGCGCCCCGCAGGACAAGGACGAGATGAGGAAGCTGTTCCGAGAAGCCAAGAAGAAGAACATACCTATTGAGACAATTATACAAAAATATGTAGGTGGCTAAATGGGAATAGAAAGTGTAAAGGCTTTGCTCGATGATGATTCTCCGGTTCAACCGTCCGGCAACATAGACGCGGTTCGGGCTATGGTCAAGCCGCCGAAGCCGGAGCAGAAACAATGGCGATTTACTGACACTAATTTCCAAAACAAAGTCATAAAGAAGGTTAGTGACCACTACGAACAAGAAATGCTCCATAATAAAAGTCTGGGGGATTTTGAAAGAGACCCCAGCGATGTAGTCATTCAACCTCCTCCGGCTCCCTTAGAGAATTTCTTAGACGAAGAAGAAAGAATGACTTTGCAGTATATGTCTTGGGTGGCTGACCCCGAAGCGAGAAAACAAGTATATAGGGCAACAACAAAGCCCGAAGATAGGATAGTTCCTCAAGCTGCGTTTATGGCAGAAGATTGGACTTTGGGCCTGGCTCAACTGCCGTTCTCTATGGTCAACGCCGCCGCGGGTACGGATATTCAACTCAGCAGGTTGCTGCGGCGGATAGGGCAACTGCCGCTTAGTGCTGTAAACAAAGTTGCCGACAAAGACTATCAGCTTAGCCGTCACCTTCCAGCCGAAGGGGACTTCGGTAAATTAAGGGAAACAGCTTTTCGAAATGTTATGGAGCCGGATAGTTCTTTGACCGAGAAAGTCGCTTGGGGTACTAGAATGGCGGCAGACGCGGCTGTGATTGTAAAGGGCGTAGCTTCTGTGGCAAGCCATATAAAAAGAGCCGTGAAACTTGGCAAGGCGTACAAAGTCTTACAGGAACCTATCTGGATGCGCCAGCCGGGCCGCGGGAAAGAGGCTGTAAAGGCGTTCGATTTAATCAAGAAAGAAACCGGCCAGTTCCCCTGGCCTAAGCCTACCGAGCCGACCGGCATTATGCAGTTGGCTAAGACCGAAAACCTGATGGCGTTTGAGAAGGGTAAAGCGGCAGCCGAAGAAGCACGCGCAGCGGTAGCAGCCGGAGTGAAAAGACCGATGGTCAACCCCCTGCACAGTCAGGAAGGCCGCCGGTTATTCATGCAGGCACAAGCGGTCAGGGAATCTGAAGGCAAATGGCAAAGGGTCAGCCGCGATGTAAATAAGGCGCAGAAACAGCTTGAAAACCCGCAGTTCTATCAAACACTGGAACAACAGATTGCTCAGGGGGCGATGATAAGGCCGGAGGATCAGGTTGCTTCGGAGTTGTTACTGAACCAGGAAAGCACCAAGCTGTTCAATAACGTCAACGATATAAATCAGGGACGGAAAACATTTGAGCTTATGACCGGCTATCAGGAAGGGGTATCGGCAACCGCGTCCAGACTGAGGTTACACGGTTACGCTGGCAAGGAGGCCGGGGCAAACGCCAAGTGGGTTCCCGGCGCTGATGAACCGCTGAAAGAGTTTATCGCCCGCAACCTGTTCTATGTGGACGAAAAGACCCGCAAGGCTTATCTGGCCGCCAAGAACCCGGCTAAAAAAGCCAAGGTCGCCGACAAATGGCACAAGCGGGTAATGAAAGTTATGGAGAAATGGGAGAGGGACGGCCTGAAGGTCAGCGAGATGGACCGGATGGTAGTCTCCGACCTGCCGGAATATCTACAGTTTCGTTTTGCTCACGACCTGCGTAATGTTACTGAAGGCGGGCAGGCGGGCTGGTGGGCGCCGGTGCAGGAAGTGTACCGTTCAGGTCTGATGTCTGCTCCGACCACTGGGGTAAGAAACGCTCTGGGCGGGCTGTACGCCTTGGGCGATGTCATGGTAGTCAAACCGGCAGCCAACTTCCTTCGCACTTTAGTCCGGCAGGGTACTATGATGGAGACGGTCGAGGCTTTGCACCATTCAGTGCTGTCACCGCAGGCGTGGGCCAGGGCGTCCAAAGACGCATGGTACACTTTTCGTTATGAGATACCGGCGTTGGAGTTTCGTTTGGGCCAGGTCCAGAAGTTGCAGGATGTTGAGTTTTATATGCGGGGAGCTATACCGAACTTAAATATAGGTCGCGTACCGATCCCGGTAGGCTCTGTTGTTCGCTCTCCGGTTACGGCAACCGCGGCGGTTGACGAGTTTGTCAAGACTATGCACATACACAACGAGGTGGCAGCCGAGGCTGTCAGGCTGGGTAAGCAGGCTGGTATCAAACCCTATTCGCGGCAGATGGTAAACTTTGTGGACGACATGGTTAGAGACACTAAAAGCCCTGCCTATGAGAATGCGATCCGATCTTGGGAGACATGGCGGGCGACATTCCAGAACAAGGCCCGCTGGCCTGAAAAGGCGTTACTTGGCATTCGCAAGACTGTGCCGCCCGCGGGCCTGGTTACTCCTTTTATCAAGACAGGCGCTCAACTTTCGTATCAGGGCGGCATGATGTCGCCGCTGGGCGACTTTGTAACTGCGTCCCGGCTGACCAGACGGTTAGTTGGCAAGGTATTCAAGGGCGGCAAGGTATTTGACAGCACATATTCCGGTTACAAGTTCTCTGTAGATGTTGCCCGCAACATGATGGGCCATTATATTGTCGGCCAACTCGACTCGCTGCGCAAAGATGAGAATGGGAACAGGCGAATAACTGGTTCGGCAGGCTACTTTGGTTCAACGAAGAATGAGCAGAATCTCAGGAATGAAATAGCACCGCCTCTGTCAATAAATATGGGTGACTATTGGTTATCTTATGCAAACTTGGGACCATTAACTGAAATTCTAGCGTTTGGTATAAATACCTTAGAAGCTATGGATGAAGCTGATATTATTGGTAGAAAGAAAGCATTTGACCGCTGGGTTTCCAAGATGGCCGGGATGGGGATGGACGCTACTTATTACCGGGGGCTGGGTGACTTGTTCAAGGCAGCAACCGATGATACATATCGGGAATACTGGACGGCCAACCTTGCCAGTTCATTTATACCGAACTACATAGATAGCCATATGAGGGCCAAGGATGAATATGTCAGGGAACACAAGATAACCGGCGAGGAAGGCGAACGGCCAACCTGGGGCGAGCGGGTAATGCGTAAGGGGTTTCCTACCAGCACAGTTTTGCCGCCCCCGAAGGTGGACTTTTACGGCAACGACGTAAAGAAATATATGTATGACCGTCCGATGACAATGTATGGTATCAACTTTTTAGCGCCTATAATAATAAGGAACACCTACTCTGACGAGCGGGACAAGATATTGCAGCGAGTTGCCAGATATAACTATGAGCATCCAGAGAGCAAGCACACCCAGTGGTTCAGTGATTTGGGACATACTGTTACTTCCAGCCTGGACAAGAAGGACAGGCAGATGGACGAGGATATGTATTACCGGCACTCAAGGTTGACCGGCCTTGCCCGTTCTTTATCGTTGCTTTCCCGCGATTGGCCTGAAGAATTTGGTGTGCCGGAGATGACAGCCTTTGCTGATATAAGGAGGGAAACCAGCGATATGTCTTTGGGGCTTGTGACAGCGTATTATCAGGCGTTGGAACAGAACCGGCCCGACGTTGCCGAGCGGATAAAAGAGAAGCAGGACTTGATGATTGATATGTATCAAGATCGGGTAAATGAGTTGTTGACCCGCAAGAATATGAAACTGAAAAAATGAAAGGTGAGCCAGAATGAAGGAACTAGCAGCTAAGATTAACAACAAAATGAATGGTTCAAGGTCGTTTCTTATTGCCTTGATGGGTGGTTTGGTTGTATTTGGGATATGCAGCCTTGTCAGTATCGGGGAGAACAAGGAAAAGGTATGCCGCAATACGGAAACCATAAAGGAACTCATCAAGACTCAGCGGGCAGAAACCAGCGCCTGTCAGACGTCAATCAATCAACTCGAAAAAAGAATACCTGTTGACTTGGACAAACGACTGCGTAATATAGAGCTAAGCATGGCTCGTATAGAAAATGGTTTAGATGGTATCGCGGAGCGACAAGTTGACGCAGCAATCTACACACCCAGCAGTTGCAGAAAGCTCCCTCTGGGAAACATATCGCCGCAGACGATCTATAACAAACCGTAACAGGCTGGCTGTGAAATATCAGCCGCTAGTCTATTCTATTGCTTCTGAGGTTTACAAAAGGTCGGCTGCGATCCGCAGCGGCCTGGATTATGATGATTTGGTGTCGGTCGCCAATGTCTGCTTAATCAAGTGTATTCGGGATTTCAGGGTCAGTTATAACGTGGAGTTTGCGACGTATGCGTACCGCAGGCTGCGGGGCAGTATGCTCGACGAGGTACGGAACTTCGACCGTATCGGACGTTCGGTTCGTCGCACGATGGCTAAGATGGGGGAGGAGCCTCCGCAGATATTCAACATGCACGACAATTATAGCGGTGAGGGCTTGTGCTGTTTTGCCAGGGAGCCAAGCGCCATTATGCCCAGCCCGCTTAGTTGTGCTGCGAGTAAGGAGTTCATGCCGACAATTAGGAGGGACGTTCCGAAACACGGAGGTTTGGTGCTAAGTCTATATTGCACAATGAATTACAGTCAGGACGAAATCAGCAAAATCACCGGCTATTCGCAAACGTGGTGCAGTTTTTTGCTGCGGGACAGCCTTGCCGCTCTGCGTGAGGTTTATACCGACCGGCTGTATCGGGAAATGTTTTTTTAATTTTTTCTTTTTTTTCACTTGCATTTCATTGCATCGGTGATATACTGTTGGTAACGCTAAAGTTATTTATTTTCAGGAGAATCATACAATGAAAATGGTCCAGATCGAAACACGCACCTGCGAGATGCTCAGTGAGTATGCGGAGCATTTTGCGCCGGGGATTAACACATTCCAGGCCAGGGTCAATTACGCCATAGCCAGGGGCATTGAGGCTATGATAGCAAACGATAGAATGTCCGAACTGTCAGGGAATCCAGGGAAAAATGATGCAAAATAGACCCGATTACGCCCCGGTTCTCCACGCCACGGACGGCGACAGCCATGATACCGGGGCGCTACAAACCAAGGCCCGTCCAAACTCACATCTTTACCTCCGTTTAGTGTTAGTAGTTTTGAGTATAGTCACCAACATTGGGCGGGCCTTTTTCAGAATAGTTTTCTCCTTTCCTCATGGTGGCGGGGGCAACCTAGACAAGTCCCCGCCTCTTGTCAGTATCGGGCCGTCAGGTATAGGCGGCCCTTATCAAATAGAGTTAAAAGAAAGGGCTAAAAATGAAGCTAAAGGAAATAGGAACGGGGCAGGGTTGGGGGAAAGTGGGAATATTGGGATTTGCCAAATCTGGCAAGACTTACACTGCGGTCGAGATTGCGCTGGGCCTGCGGAAGCAGATGAAGCATGATGGGCCTATCTGTATGTATGACACGGAGGGGGGGGTAGAGTATATAAATCCCCGCGTCAAGAAGGAGACGGGCCGCAATATTCTGGGGATCAAATCGCGGAGCTTCGACGACCTCATGTCGTTTGGGGCGGCCTGTGAAAAACAGGGGGGTATCATCATTGTTGACAGTATCACGCATCCGTGGCGTGAACTGTGCGAGGCCCATCTTGCCAAAGTCAACGCCAGCCGCAAGGCGATGAAGATTAAGCCGAGGCAGAGGTTGGAGTTTCAGGATTGGAACGTAATCAAACCTTTGTGGGCCAAGTGGACGGACTTCTACCTGAACAGCCCGCTGCACATAATTATATGCGGCAGAGCAGGTTACGAATGGGACTTCACCGACCCTGACGAGGAGACCGGCAAGCGGGAACTTATCAAGTCTGGTGTGAAGATGAAAACTGAAACCGAGTTCGGATTCGAGCCGAGCCTGCTGGTCGAGATGGAGCGTATCCAGAAGGCGGAAACACCCCCGAAGATATATCACAGGGCAACTGTTATTGGCGATAGGTTCAACGTTATCGATGGGGAAATGATAGACAACCCGACGTATGAGTTTTTCAAACCACACTTCGATTGCCTGTGTCCAGGGCAGCATAACAAGATAGATACGAGGCTAAAGACCAAGACCGGCGCTGATGAGGAAGGTCTAAACGATGCCGCCCGGCTGCGCAGAAAGCGGGAAATATTGTGCGAGGAGATTCAGGGCGAGTTACTTAAACGCTGGCCCAGCCAGAAGGTCGAGGATAAGACCGCGAAACTGGAAGCAATAGACCGACTGTTCGGTACGCGAAGCTGGACGAAGGTTGAGCAGGAAATACCTGCGGAGAAATTGAAGGAAGGCTTGATAGAGCTTAGAGGCATTATATCTGTGGAACCTGATTGCAAAAATTATCCTGAAATAGATGAAGGGAAAAAATGATGGACTATAACCCCAAACAATTAAAGAAGATAGCTACAGTTGAGCCAGGAGTTTACGCTTTTACCTGCATTGACGCCAGAGAGAAGGTCAGCCAGACAGGGTATTCATATATGCACGTCAAGCTGGAAATTGAAGTGCCGAACGTGGCTGATCCGTTTACCGTTTACGACCGGCTGTCGATACATCCGAAGGCTTTGTGGCGTCTTGAGCATTTCTGCAAATGCGTTGGGCGTGACTTTGATATTGGCAAGCTGCTGCCGGAAGATTGTATCGGCAAGACAGGTCTGGCAGAAGTTGTGCAGGGCAAGCCGAACGACCAGGGCAAGCGGTTTCTTGAGATAGGGAAATACATTGAAAAAAGCGAACAAACTCAAGACAAACCAGTCGAAAAGCCGACAGAAACAACAGAAGATGACATTCCATTTTAACTGATTTTTCCAAATTAACAGTTGACAGGTCCGCTAAATCCCTATGCTATGCAGGGTGGAATGACTACGATTTACAAAACAATTAGTTTTAACTTTTTGGCCCGCAAGGAATTACAGTTCTCTGTAGTCATTCCACCTTGCGGGTTTTTTTGTGGAGTGGGCCAATGGACACGGAAGTTTTTAGTGAAGGTTATGTAAAATTTCCACGAAAGTTTATAGGTAGTTGTATTTGGACAGAGGGTTTATGGATGGTTTATAGTTGGTGTACAATGAAGGCGAGACATCAAAACGGCCACGTTGGTTTACAGGTTGGCAGGGGACAAACTATAGTTACGTTGGAACCTGGACAGTTTGTTTATGGGAGGGAAAAAGCTGCGATTGAATTGAACATGAAACCATCTACAGTACGAAATAGAATGGCAAAATTAGAAAAACTCGGTTTTTTGGACATCAAAAAGGACAGCCATTATTCTGTTGTAACTGTTTGTGATTACGAAAGTTACCAAAATGGAAGTAATTACGAAGGACAGCAAATAGGACAACCAAAGGACAACCAAAGGACAACCAAAGGACAACCAAAGGACACAAACAATAATGTAAAGAATGTAAATAATGGAAAGAATGCAAACAATAGGGGGAGTGTGAGGGGGAAAAAGAAAAGGGAATACACCGCAGACTTTTTGATCTTTTGGGATACTTACCCTAAAAAGGTCGGCAAGGGGGCCGCCTTTGACGCTTGGCAGAAAATTAACATTGACCCCGAAAAGGCTGAGAAAATCTTTCTGGCTATTAAGCAGCAACGCCAGACCGCAGCTTGGCTGAAGGAAGGGGGGCAGTTCATTCCACACCCCGCGACGTGGCTGAACCAGGAACGCTGGGAGGATTCCCCGGCTGTTACCCTGACCCGTCCCCGAAAGTATCACCTTTGCAATAACTGTAACAAAATGATTTACGAGGGCGAGGGCATGAAGGCAATGGGGGTTTATTTCTGCAACCAGGAGTGCTTTGAGAAATCATGAAAACACTTAACATAACTATTGACGGCGAACCGCAGGCACAGAAAAGGTGGCGGATGAGCAAGTCAGGCCACGCTTACGATCCGAGTGCAAAAGATAAGCAGGAGTTTGCGGCAAAGGTTAAAGAGCAGATTGGCAAGCAAAACTTTTGCAAGGAAGAAGTATATTTGACATTGGATTTTTGTATGGCCCGGCCCAAGAAGTATTTTAGTGCTGGCGAAACACACACGCATAAGCCCGATCTGGATAACCTGATTAAGTTTGTGCTGGATAGCTGCAACGGAATATTATGGGAGGACGATAAGATTATAGGTTTGATTGACGCAACGAAACGATATAGTAACCATGCGGCAACTGCAATTACAATAGAAGGCAAGTAAGGAGCAAAAACATGAGTGAAGAATTATTAAACCTGCTTATTAGATACGCCGGTTGTAATAATACAACTAGAAGGCAGGTAAGGAGCAAAAACATGAAGCGCTGGGTAACGAGAGATAAGAAAGGCTTTGTAACTTACAACGTCTATATATGGGCCACACCTGGTAAAATAAATGATGGTCTATATGTGCCTGACCGAACCGATGCACTGGACGTGTTTGAAGTTACAGAGTTCAGGAAAGTATTTGGTTGGACACCCAAAAAGGGAAGCTGTGAACAAATAGAGATAATACGAAAGGGAAAGAAATGACTGAGGAACTGCTAAACCTGATTATCGGCATATTGTGTGTCCTTGAATCGGGTGGCAACCCCGATGCTGTGGGGGACGGCGGCAAGGCGATAGGTATTTTACAGATTCATAAAACTATGGTTGAGGAAGTTAATAGGATCGAGGGCAGAGAAAAATATAATCTGCTTATGCGGCGCAGTCCCTTAAAGTCTATGGAGATGGCTCGCATTTACCTCCGCCATTACGAGAAGTATCCCGATGGCGGCGTGCCCGACCAATGGTATGTAGAATATTGCGCCCGGATATGGAACGGCGGGCCAGATGGGTATAACGAAAAAGAAACGGTTAAGTATGGCCGCGCGGCGGTGGCTATGTACAAGGAATATAAGAAGTGGAAGGAGCAAAAATGAACTATACAGAGTTTTTAAAGTGGGCAGCGGACAAAAACGCTTGCAGTCTTGGACTTGAGTATGCACAGAAGTTTACAACCTTCGATAAGTTTTATCAATCGTGTGAAAGGGGCGATTGGTTGTTATGGTTTATTGGTAAACTGGTCAATAGGAGTGATAACAGCCAACTTAGAATGCTTGTATTAGCCAAAGCTCGTTGTGCCAAATTAGCCAAGCACCTAATGAAAGATGAACGCAGCATACGGGCGGTAGAGACGGCTGAACGGTTTGGACTAGGAACGGCAACAATGAAAGAATTAACTGAAGCTGCTGCTTATGCTACTGCTGCTTATGCTGCTGCTGCTGAAGTTGCTGCTGCTGCTGCTTATGCTGCTGCTGCTGATGCTGCTGCTTATGCTGCTTATGCTGCTGCTGCTGCTGAGGCTGCTGAAGTTGCTGCTGATGCTGCTGAAGTTGCTGCTGATGCTGCTGTTGTTAGAAAAAAGATTCTGCAACAATGTGCGGAAGTGGTGCGGGATGTATTTACGGTCAAATACATTGAAAAATTGTGGAAGGAGACCCAAGGCGATTATTATACTAAAGTCATGAAGCAGAAACAAGGCGAATT
>Ga0272441_10002008_pt1 | contig 42396 bp, 33 predicted proteins | sample SSMProp6N_FD_193582 | JGI IMG/M metagenome (GOLD analysis project Ga0272441, IMG submission 193582) | Marine sediment archaeal communities from Little Sippewissett salt marsh, Falmouth, MA, United States - SSM-Prop-6N | ecosystem: Environmental > Aquatic > Marine > Wetlands > Sediment ...
TCGGTGTTCCCTGCCTGGGCCGCCGAGGACGGCGGCTGGCAGGAAGGCCCTGGCTACTGGGGCGCCTACATGGGCTTCGCGCTCCATTTCGCCACCGCCCTCAGGAAGGCCACGGGTGAGGACATCACCCGCAAGCCCTTCTTCCGCAACACTCCCTACTACAAGCTCTACACCAACCCGCCGTTCGCCCGCATGTCGCCCTTCGGCGATGGTCAGCACGGCGGCCCGGGGCGCGGCAGCGGCCGGCTCATGTACCAGTTCTCCACTCTCCTGCGCGACCCCTACGTCCGGTGGTACTCGGCCGTGCAGAAGGCCGGTCCTGGCTCCGCCACGCTTGGCTTCTCCCTCTACGACCCCAGCCTGAAACCCAAGCCGCCGGCCGACCTGCCCCAGGCGAGAGCCTTCCCTGGAGTTGGCTTGGTTGCCATGCACACCAATCTTGCCGACCCCAGGGACGACGCCTACCTGCTGCTCCGCTCCAGCCCCTTCGGCTCCATCAGTCACGGCCACGCCGACCAGAATGCCTTCGCTATCGAGGCCTACGGCGAGGCTCTCGCTATCCCGTCTGGGTACTACCCCTGGTACAGCTCGCCCCACCACCACAACTGGACCCGCGAGACCAAGGCGAAGAACTGCGTGACCATCGACGGCGGGCAGGGACAGGTGAAGCGCTCGCGGGACGCCAGCGGCCGCATCGTCCACTTCGCGCACACACGTACCTACGACTACGCGCTCGCGGACGCCACCCCCGCCTATCGCGGGCTCCTGGCGAAGTTCCTGCGCCACGTCGTCCACGCGCGGCCAGGGGTGTTCGTCATCATCGACGAGCTCGAGGCCCCCAAGCCGCTCACCTTCGAGTGGTGGCTCCACGCCCTCGAGAAGATGACGGTCGACGGGAGGAAGCGCCAGGCGCTCATACACCGCGGCGAGGCCCGCCTCCTCGCCTCCTTCATCGAGCCCCCCGCGCTGGCGTTCGCTCAGACCGACCAGTTCACTCCACCTCCCGAGGACGGGAAGCCGAACCAGTGGCACCTCACTGCCTCGACGACGAGCAAGGCCAACAGTGCCGTCTTCATCGCCGTCCTCCGCCCCCATCGTGCCGCTGCTGAAGGCAAGCTCCCTCCCCTTCGCCGCATCGCAAGAGACGGAGCGCTTGGGGTGGCCTGGCCCCAGGGCGACGCGATGCGCGAGGTGCTCCTCACCCAGGGAGGCATCCGCATCGATGGCGAGCCCGCCGTCAGCGACCCCGCACCGTAGAGCCCATCCGAGGAGAGACGACGATGAGACCGTGGGTCCGCCTCGGGTTGGCGGCGCTGGCCTGCTGGTGCCAGGCCGGTGCCGCGACGCGGAAGAACCTCGTGGCCAACGGAGGATTCGAGAGGGGGCTCGCGAGTTGGCAGGCTGATCCAAAGTACGCCGTCGCCACCGGCGACGCTGCCCACTCAGGTAAGGCCTGCCTCACCGGCGAGGTGACCCACGCGAGCAAGTTCATGCGCCTCACACAGGCCATCCCCATCCGAACAGGGAACCTCTACTCGTTCGAGATCTGGGCCAGGGCAACCCATGGGACCAAGCTGGTGCTCTGGGCTCGGCGGCCGGGCTCGAAGACCCGCACGATGATAGCCGCGTGGAAGCGCGTCCCCCGCACGTGGAGGCGGTACCACGTGCCCATCAACCCCTCGGGCAACGGGAAGCTGACGCTCGAAATCATCGCCCCCTCCTCCATGGGCGAGCCCCCAGGCCGCATGTGGATCGACGATGTGGCGCTCTACGAAACGCCGCTCCCGCCGCCGACCTCCATCGCTCAGGATGAGGGCTTCAACGACAACCCGTCGCTGGTCCAGGCCTCGGATGGTAGCGTCTACGGCTCGTGGCTGAGCTTCCGCGATGGCGCCGACTCTCTCCAATTTGCACGCTACGAGCTTCGCGACGGGGGCCTCCTGCCCGCGGGACGCTGGCAGGCTCTGGGGGGGCCAGGGACTTTCGTGCTCAACCCAACCCTGATCGCCAACGGCGACGGGGCCGTCCTCACCTACGCAACCGAGATCGACGGCAACTGGGATGTGTTCGCCGTATCGTGCGGGGCCGACGGCCCAGGAGAGCCCGTGCGTATCACAAGTCACAACGCAGTGGATGTGAAGCCGAAGGCGGCATGGTTCAAGGGCACCCTCTGGGTGGCGTGGGAGTCGAATCGCAACGGCTGCCGCCAGGTCCTCTACACCTCGGTTGCCATGGGGAAGCCAGGGAAGCTGGAAACGGTGAGTCCCTTGGGGGCCTCTTCATATCTGCCGGCCGTCGCCGTCCTGGATTCGGGCGAAGTGTGCGTGGCGTGGCACAGCTTCCGCAAGAACAACGTCGACGTATTCCTGCGTCGGCGATCGGCGTCAGGGGTTTGGGGGCAGGAACGGCGGCTCACGCAGGCTCCGGCGATAGACCGCAATGCGGTTCTCGTCGCTCACGGGGACGAACTGTGGCTGGTCTACGAGCACGCGCAAATGCATCGCTACCACGTTGGTACCACGAATCGGCGCCGCCTGATGGTGGCTCGAGTGACTCCCGATGGGCTCGAGGCCCCCGAGAAGCTGCGCCGTTCGCCGCTCTCGGGGCGCTGCGAAGCCGGCACGCCGGCCTTCGACAAGACGGGGCGCCTTTGGATCGCCTTCCTGCGCCCACGCCTGCCACGCGCCGGGTGGGACGCCTTCCTCACCGCCTATACCGGCACCCAGTGGCTTCCGCCGCGCGTGCTGGCCGCGCAGAAGGGGATGGACCGCCAGCCTGGCCTTGTCGTCGCCGGCGACAGGGCACTGGTTGCGTTCGCCGTGGATGATGCTCCCCCGAGTTGGCGGCACGTGGACCGCCCTCCCCTGCCCCACGGTAATATCCTGGCGGCCAGCGTGGACATCTCATCGGCGCCGCCCGCCGCTCGCATGCACACCGAAACCCTTGTGGAGTCCGACGAGCCGTTCGAGGCTGCCGCCATCCGCATCGCCCGCGGCGAGGACACACCGACGCCCAGCATCCACTACAACGGGCAGACGCTCAAGCTCTTCTACGGCGACCTCCACGAACACAGCGAAATTTCCGTGTGCAACCGTTGCGGCGACCAAGCCCTCGACGAAAGCTACCAGTGCCTCCGCGACATCGCCCGTCACGACTTCCTGTGCATCACCGACCATGGCTACAACCACACGCCCTATCTGTGGAACCTGAGCGCCAAGATGGCACGTGCGAACGACGACCCTGGCCTCTTTGTGCCTTTCCTCGGCCAGGAGTGGACATCGAGCTTCGAGAAGTACAGCGACAAGCATCCCTATGGCTATTATGGCCACAGGAACCTCATCTTGGCCGACCTCCGCTTCCCTCGCTGGTGGAACGCGAACAACGGCGAGACGCCCGCTGACATCTGGGCCGCTCTACGGAAGATGAAGGCGAACTTCGTTCACATCCCGCATCAGCTCGCGGATACGGGGAACGTGCCGACGGACTGGACGTTTGTCGACGAGACGGCGCAGCCGGTGGCCGAGATCTTCCAGACCCGCGGCTCCTACGAGCATGCCGGTGCGCCTCGCCAGGCAAAGCGCACGGCGGAGAAGGGCGGGTACTTCCTCCAGGACGCCTGGGCACGAGGCATCGTGATTGGCGTGATCGCGAGCCCCGACCACGGCGGAGGCTACGGCAAGGCCGCTGTCTTCGCCCCCGAACTCACCCGCGAGGCCATCCTCGATGCCCTACGGGCCCGCCGTTGCTACGGCACAACCGCCGCCAAGATCCTCCTCGACGTGCGGGTGAACGGCCACCTGATGGGCGAGAGAATCGCGGCGAAGGCCGGCGACCCCGTCCGGCTGGCCATCCGCGTCCTCTGCCCCGCCGACATCTCCTCGGTTGAGGTGTGCCGTAACAACAAGTTCATCTACCGCAACGAGCCGGAGGGCCGCTCCGCCGAGCTGACGTTTGTGGATGATGGCGCCCTGCCAGGCCGCAGCTACTACTATGTGCGGGTGATTCAGAAGGACGAGGAGATCGCGTGGAGCAGCCCTGTGTGGGTGGACGCGCGCTGACCGCTGCTCAACCCGGCCGCGGGCCGAAGAGCCCGGGGGCCTTCTCCAACTCACGTATGATCTTCACGCTGCCCGCTGGGAAGGCATAGCGGGCCAACTCGTCGACGCGCACCCATCGCCAGGCATCGCACTCCCTGGGCTTCGGCCTGCCCCTCGGGCACGTGCAGTGGAAGGCATGGAGGGTGACGCGGAAGTGGCTGTAGGCGTGCTTGCAGGTCGCCAGATGGCTCTGCACCCTGACTTCGAGATCGAGCTCCTCACGGATTTCGCGGCGAACCGTGTGTTCGAGAGGCTCGTCGCCCTCCCGTTTGCCGCCGGGGAACTCCCACAGCCCGCCCAGCATCACGTCCGCTGGGCGCTTCGTAATCAGCACCTTGCCGCGCCGCCACACGATCCCCACCCCCACGTCGTAGTGGGGCAGCGGCCCGCGTCGGCGCCTGAGCGGGAGCTTGTGGCGGGTGCCGCAGCGGCGCGCCTCGCAGAGGTCCGCCGCGGGGCATAGGGAACAGCGGGGCAGCGTGGGCCGGCACACCACGGCGCCGAGCTCCATCATCGCCTGGTTGAAGTCGCGGGCTTCCCCCTCTGGAATGAGGGCCTCGGCGAGGGACCAGAGACGCTTCCGGGTGTCTCCCGCCTTGGGGTCACTCTCGATGCCAAAGAGACGGCAGAGGATGCGGACCACATTGCCGTCGAGAACAGGGGCGGGCAGGTTGAAGGCAATACTGAGGATGGCGCCAGCCGTGTAGCGCCCCACGCCTGGCAGTGCAAGCAACGCGTCCATCTGCCGAGGCACCCTGCCGCCGTGCCGTTCGCGCACTTGCCGTGCCGCAGCGTGGAGGCCCCGTGCTCGACCGTAGTAGCCGAGACCGACCCAGAGCCGGAGCACCTCGTCGAGCGGAGCCTCAGCCAGGGACTTAAGGGACGGGAATCGCCGCAGGAATCGGCGATAGTAGGGGATCACGGTGTCCACACGCGTCTGCTGGAGCATCACCTCGGCGAGCCAGATGCGGTAGGCACTTCGCGTGCGGCGCCACGGCAGGTCCCGCTTGGCTCCGGCATACCAAGCCAGAAGCCTGCGGGGCAGCTCCCGAAGAAGAACGTTCTCGTCGGCCACTCGGAACTCCTTGCGAATCCGCGCGAATCCGCCTCACCCCACGTCCGCCGCCCCCCCTATTGTACCATATCGCACGACAGCTTCTCCGAAGCACTTGGAAGTGCGGAAAGCGAATGGTACAATACTAGTGGACAAGGGATCAGTGAGGTATATCCGCCGATGAGCGACCAGACGCCAACCTGCCGGGAATGCGGCGCCGACCTGACCGGACGCGACGTCTACGAGGGCATCTGCAAGGCGTGCCGTGCGGAGCTGGTCCTCGCGGGAGCTACGGCGAAGAAGAAGCGTGAGCCACGCAAGGCCGCAGAGCCTCAGCCACAGGACCAGGAATCGAGGCCATCGCCCGACGTGATCGCGCTCGAGACCGAGGTAGACGTGGACGCGGACACCCGGGCGATGGCAGAGAAGCAAGGCCCCAAGGCCGAGCCTTTGGCTGCACACAGCGAGGACGAAGCGGAGGAGAGCTTCGGCAGCCTGGGTGCTCTCGAAATGCCAGGAGAGCCTCCAGCCGAGCCTAAGGCAGCCAGGACCCCACAACTCGCGGAAACGAAAGATCCCGAGGTGATCCCGTTTGACCTCGACAGGAAGCAGGCGAGCCCGAACCCCGAGGATAGAGGAGAGAAAGCACCCGAACAGGAACTCCCAGCCGATCTCCTGCCGTCGGACGAGCTTGTGCTCGTCGGAGACGACGATCTCCTGCCCGCTCAGCCCCCGGCGCAGGCTCAGGAAGCGCGGGGCGCCAGCCGCGCCGAAGTCGGAGCTGCTTCAGACGCAGCCGACGATTTCGTCATCCCTCTGACAGCGATGGGGGACGACGAGGAGATGGCGCAACGGCCGCCGAAGCGCGAGCCGACGCCTGCACCGAAGGACGACCTGCCCGTTCTGGCGCTCGCCGACGGGGAACGCAAAGAAGCCGCGAAGCAACAGCCGCCCGACCAAGCCGAGGCGCAGGCCGTGGCCGCTCCGGCGCCTGAGGAGAGCAGCGGGGCCGAGGTGCTTGCCCTCCGCACGGCACCCGTTGCTGCTGAGCCAAAGCCCGCCGAGCCCCAAGCCACACAGGAGGCAGAGAACGGGACGCTCCGCTTGCGCGGCGAACGCCCCGACCGCAAGACACTTGCCCTCGCCGCCGAGCTGTCGGCACAGATCGAGGAACTCAAGGACGTGGTGGGGAAACTCTCGAAGGCTCAGGTCAGGCCGCTCGGGTTCGGCTTCAAGGCCTTCTTCGGCGTTGTCCTGGGTCTCGGCGTGCTCCTGGTCGTGACCGCTGGCCTGACGGCCCTGGTGGGGCTGCTCTTCCACCCACCGGCGCTCGAATTCCTCAAGCGCCTGCTGGACGCGGTGACCGGCGGATGATGGCGGAGCGACACGGTTACGTCTTGCGTCGCAGGAGCGAGCGGAGCAGGGGGAAGCCGGTTCGCACGTAGTCCACCCCCGACCACAGTGTTACAGCGGCCACGAGGACCATGAGGTGCTGGGCAGTGACTTTGGTCACTTCCACGGCGAGCGGGTCATTCTGCGGCGTCCTCAGGATTAGCACGAGTGTGGCCAGAATGGCCACCCCCTGGGTGAGGGCCTTCAGTTTGCCGCTCAGACGCGCCGCGAGCACAAAGCCGGACCTCGCAGCCGCTATCCTGATATAGGCAACGAGCAGCTCGCGGTAGAAAATGAGCGCGACAACCCACAGATGGGCGTAGCCCCCCCACAGGAAACACAGGAACACGGAGAAGTGCGCCACCGTGTCTGCCATCGGGTCGACGAGCTTCCCGAAGTCGCTCGTCTCCTTCTTCGCGCGAGCCAGGTAGCCGTCGAGCGCGTCCGTGATCTCAGTGAGTATCGCGATGGCGAGGGCGATGGCATAGCCGGTGGTGCCGCCGAGGATGAAGACCACGATGAAGATCGGGGTCACGCACAAGCGGAACAGGCTGAGCTGGTTCGCGATGCCCAGTACACGGCGATCGGCATTGGGATCTGGCGGGTTCTCCATGGCGAGGCAGATTATAGCCGCTAGCCCCCCAAAACGCAAGGGAGCCCGGGGCCGGCCAAGCCAAGCAAAAACGGGCTGACGCAGGATCCCACCTGCGCTATAATGTGCAGGAGAAGGCGCCGCTCGTGACGGCCCGCTAACCAGGAGCGGAGGCACACAACAGTGACCGATGGAACCGAGTATCCCGAGTGGACCACCGAGGAGTGGACCCAGGCGTGGACCATCCACGTGGGCCGCGCCTACCGGTGTGCGAAGTGCGACACGATGATCATGGTGACGAAGGGCGGCGTCGGCACGCTCGAGCCGATCTGCTGCGGCGAGCCCATGACGCTTGTGGCACAGCCCGACACCATCGCCGATTCGTAAGGGGCCGCGTCATGCCCGCGCATCCGCGTAACACCGTCGGGGAGGTGTACCGCTGTCCTGTGTGCGGCGCCGAGGTAAGCGTGATCAGCACAGGGGCGGGACAACTCGCCCCACGCTGCTGCAATCGCCCGATGGACCTCCTGGCGCGACGACACGCGTTGTACTTCTGCCCCGTCTGCGGCGCCGAGATCATGGCGGTCCGGGGGGGTACGAGGGGCCTCGAACCCCGCTGCTGCAACCTCCCCATGGTGCTCAGGAAGACTGCTGCATAGGAACCCGCAAGATGGGCAACGACTACGATTGCGACGTGGCCATTATTGGTGCCGGCTGTGCCGGGCTGACCGCAGGCCTCTACACCGCACGCGCCATGCTCAAGACCATCATATTGGAGAAGCTCCAGCCAGGAGGCCAACTCGCCACCACCCACGAGGTGGAGAACTACCCTGGCTTCCCTGAGGTGGCAACAGGCCCCGAGATCATGGAGGCCTTCACGAAACAGGCTAAGCGCTTCGGCTGCGAGTTCCGCACGGGCTCGGTGGGTGCGATCGACGCTTCCGATCCGGTGGCCAGGGTGGTCGGCACCGATGGCGGCGAGGTCCGTTGCAAGGCCGTCATCGTGGCAAGCGGAGCCGACCCGAGGACGCTCGGGGTGCCAGGCGAGGATCGCTTGAGAGGCCGTGGCGTGTCGTACTGCGCCACGTGTGATGCCCCGTTCTTCCGCGACAAGGACGTGGCCGTGGTCGGCGGCGGGAACACGGCTGTCGACGAGGGCCTCTACCTCACGAAGTTCGCCCGACGCGTCACGATCATCCACCGCCGCGACGAACTCCGCGCCGAGAAGATCTACCAGGATCGGGCATTCAAGAACGAGAAGATCGACGTCTGCTGGGACTCCGTGTGTGTGGAGTGCGTCGGCGGCGAGATGCTCCAGAGGATCGTCATCAAGAATGTGAAAACGGACGAGCGGTCGGACATGGAGGTCGGCGGGTGCTTCATCCTGATCGGCACTAAGCCAAACACCGAGTTCCTCCAGGGGTTGTGCGAACTCGACGACACGGGCTTCGTGAAGGTCAACGAGCGGAAGGAGACCTCCGTGCCCGGCATCTTCGCGGCGGGCGACTGCGAGGACGGCCTGTTCCGCCAGGCCATCACGGCGGCTGGCTTCGGGTGTTCCGCCGCTCTCACCGCAAAGCACTACATCGACAGCCTCGCGTAACTGGACTTCGCGCCTGCGGTTTCCACTGCGCGTCGCCTCACAACAGCAGCCAGATAGGACAACGAGAATGGCCGACATCGAGGTCCACTTCACTCGCAAACCTGGCGCCGCGGACGTTCCCCTCCCCCGCTATATGAGTGAGCACGCGAGCGGGATGGATGTGTGCGCAGCGGTGGACGAGCCCGTGACCATCGCCCCGGGGGAGGTGAAGCTGATTCCCACGGGCCTCACGGTGGCAATCCCGCCGGGCTACGAGATCCAGGTGCGGCCGCGCTCGGGCCTCGCTCTCAAGCACGGGCTCACGGTGGTGAACGCACCGGGCACGATCGACAGCGACTACCGCGGCGAGGTGGGGATTATCCTGGGCAACGTGGGATCTGAGCCCTTCACGGTCGAGCGCGGCATGCGGGTGGCCCAACTGGTGGTCGGCAGCGTTGTCCGCGCCGACCTGGTGGAGAAGGACACACTGGAGGATACCGAGCGCTCGAGCGGCGGCTTCGGCCACACGGGCGTCCGGTAGGTGCCTCTCCCGTTCACCTGGTCAGGATGGTGAAGTAGACCGTGCGGAACATCATGAAGTTCAGGTAGTTCCGCAGCGCATACCCGCTCACGGCCAGGTTCTCCTCGCTGTAGTCATGGGTCTTGCCTGCGGTCGGGTGCACGCCGTCTTTACTGATGAGCGCGCCGTCCCATGCGTCGCCCGGCCGCAGCCGGAGGATGGCGCCGCAGTAGTCGACGAGCGGGCACTGGTGCTTGCGCGCCACCTCCGCGACGATCAGGTTGACTTGCCCGACAGCCTCCATGTGGCCGCGCCGCGGCGGAATTGTATTGAGTATCGGGATGCAGTGGGCGGCGATGCACTTCGCGACGACCTTCTCGAGCCCGGCGCGGTAGTCGGGTGGCACGCGGTTACCGCGAATGTCGTTCGTCCCCACCATGATGATGGCCACTTCGGGCTTGTCGCTGGCGAGCACTTTGTCGATGGCCTTGAGGATATCGCCGACTCGCCAGCCGGAGAAGTTGCCGTTGGAGATCCCCTTGTCGCGTGCTCCCTTGATCACGTCGCGCCAGCGGCCGCCCTTGGGCTTCTTGGGCAGGCCGTCGTCGGGGATGTAGGGCGTGGGGTCGGCCCATCCGATCGGCGACCAGAAGGCCATCGAGTAGGTGATCGAGTCGCCGAGTTGTGCCACCTGGCCTCGCTTGCCCTTGAAGCCCTGGTGCAGCGTCTTCATCGCATCGAGCCATCGGGGCTTGGGGCCGCCTGCAAGAGCGACCGAAGCGGACAGCAGAACCGCACTAATGAGGACCCACCGCCTTCTCATTGCTTACTCCTCCAACTGGTCGCGAGACTCGGGTGGCGGACAGACAGGCACGTTCTGCTCCGCGTCCACGCGCCACGCCACCACTGCCGCGGTGAGGACGAGCACAGCGCCCATCAGGATGAAGGGCGCCCGCAGGCCAAGCGCGGCGGCCAGGGTGCCACCTGCCAACGGCCCGAGCACCCATCCTATGGCGCCCAGCGAGGCGGTGACGCCATAGGCCCTCCCCATGTTCCTGTCGTGCGTTGTGCGGCGGATGATCGCATTCGCCGCCGGCATCATCCCGGCCGAGGTGAACCCGAACAGGATGCGGATCACAAAGAGATGAGCGATCGAGGCGGCAAGGTAGTAGAGTGAGGCCAGGATGCCACAGACGATGCTCAGCACCACAAGCAGCCGCTTGTGGCCCCAGGCATCGCTCACGCGCCCAAACACGAAAGCACCCAGCGCCGCTGCCACACCGCCGACCCCGAGGATCGTGCCCACTAGCTTGTTGATGTTCCCGCGTGGCCCAACGATGTCCTCGACGAAGAGGGCGAAGATGGGGGTCACCACGGAGTTAGCAAAGCGCAGGATGAGAAGCACGAACACAGCGGCCAGGAAGCCCGCGGCGACGAAGACCTGGCGGAATGACCCACGCGCCTCCGTGTCGTCGGGGTCGGCCGGAGCGAAGCGTTCCTCTGTAGCGAACTGAACCAGCAGCGCCCCGCCGAGCAGGAAGAGGCCCGCCACAACGAACGTGGCCCGGTAGCCCAGGACGGGGTCGGCGAAGGCGTCGGCCACCACGCCGCCGAAGAACGGCCCAACGGAGAAGCCGACGTAGACGGCGGCCTGGATCATGCCCAGGGCGTACCCAGCGCGGTGCCGGGGGGTCACGCTGGCTACGAGGGCGGTAGAAGCCGTGATCGTGCCCGTGAGCGCACCCTGGAGCAAGCGACACGCCGTGAGTTGGTAGACATCCTGGGTAAAAGCCATCGCGGTGAGCACGATGGCGCCGCCGTACATGGCGCGCAGGACCATCAGGCGCCGGCCGAAACGATCGGCCACCATGCCCCAGATCGGGGCCGAGATGGCCATCGTGACGCCCGCGCTCGCGTTCACGATGCCCGACCACAGGCGGACGTTCGCGTCGCCCGTCACGCCGAGCTCGCGAATGTAGAACGGGATGAAGGGCAGCGCCACGGAAAAGCCGATGATCGAGCACGTCTGGGCGACGAACATCGCGTAGAACGTTCTCTTCCAACTGCTCATCACGCGCACCATGCACAGAAAGCGAGCGGCCCCGACGAGGTCGCCCGCTGTGACCTGTTTCCCTCGTCCGAACGCCGGCATGGCATGCCGCCTGTGCCGAGCGCGCGGTATGGAGCATCGCGGCCCTCTAGCCCTTGCCCGGAACCGGGACCACGTCGTCGGGCGGGGCCTTCACATCACCCGTCTCGAACGCCTCGGGGCCTGGCGTGTAAGCCAACTCGTACAGGGGCGACTTCGCCCCAGGGTCTACCAGGTGCCGCCATTCGACCCGCTTGCCGGTGTAGGCGGCGATGCGGCCCATAATCGCCGTGAGCGTCGCTTCCGTAACATTCTTTGCATCGTTGATCGGCTTCCCGTCGACCAGGCTCTTGAGGAGGACGATGTGCTCCTGCACATACATGTTCCTGTGGAGGCTCAGATCGGGGGCCGGCACTTTCGAGCCGTCCCAGAGCTGCACGCCGCCGCGGATGTTCGCCCACCCCTTCTCGCCGACCACATGGATGCCGTTTCCCCAGCTCCAGCACCCATTGATCTGGCGCGACCCGCTCTGCATGTAGACGCGGTCTGGATACTCGTAGTCGATGCTGAAGAAGTCGAACTGGTTGCCCGTCTGCCGGCGGTGCCGGCCACCAAACGCGGCGGCCGCCACAGGATGGGCACCGACCACCCAGTTGAACATGTCGATGGTGTGGACGTGCTGCTCGACGATGTGGTCGCCCGACATCTCGGCGAAGCTCACCCAGTTGCGCACGAGGTACTCCGCATCGCTCCAGCCTTCGGCGCGGCGACGGAACCAGAGGCGGCCGGTGCAGTAGTACACGTTCCCTGCGCGTGGCGTGCCGATCGCCCCATCAGCCACGAGCTTGCGCATGGCCGCATAGCCCTGGTTGTGGCGGAGGCACGTGCCGGCCAGCACCGCCAGGCCCTTCTTCGCCGCGAGCTCACCAGCGGCGAACATGCGGCGGCAGCCTGCCGGGTCCACGGCCACGGGCTTCTCCACGAAGACGTGCTTGCCGGCCGCCACCGCAGCCTCGAAATGCGCCGGCCGGAACGCCGGCGGAGTGGCCATGAGCACAATCTCGGCATCCGTGTCCATTACCTTCTTGTAGCCGTCGAAGCCGCCGAAGCACTGGGCCTCGGGCACATCCTGGCCCACCTTCTTGAGCGCCCCGCGGACCCGTCTGCTTCGTTCTGGATAGGGGTCGGCGAGGGCCACCACGCGGATGCCGACCCCGACCTCCTTGCCCGCGTCGATGATATTGCGGATGGCGCCGCCGCCGCGACCGCCGCAGCCGATGAGAGCCGCCTTGAAGCTCTTCGCAGCCTGACCGCGAGCGGCTCCAGAGCCGAGCACCGTGAGGCCGCCGATAACCGCAGCCGTTCCGAGGAGAGGACCCGACCATGCAGACGCGCCTCTGTCCATCCGCGCTCTCCTTGCCTCCCGATCCGATGGCAATCCAACGCGGCGTAACTTCCTGGCACACGGTACTCCTGTCTCGTGCCCGTGTCAAGGGCCACGGGGATGGGTCCGACGTTCTCGGCCGGCTTGACAGCGCGCGGGCACCCGATATACTGAAGACGGCACGCCGGCCAGACGCGACACCGGCGGCGAACACCGCGAGATCAGCCGTATGAAGCTCATCATCGCAAGCGGGCCGAACCGTGGGCGAATGTTCAACCTGCCCGATGGGCAGTGCACCATCGGGCGCTCACACACCAACCATCTGGCGCTCTACGATCGGCGCGTTTCGGCTCGCCACGCCGTGATCGCACCGACTCCCGACGGCCCGGTGATTCACGATCTCGGCAGCTCCAACGGCACCTACGCGAACGGGAAGCTCGTGAGCCGGGCCGTCCTGAACTCGGGCGACACCATCCAGCTCGGCGACACGGTGATCGCTGTGGACACGCTGCCCGTGGCGGACAAGCCGGCCCGGCCGTTCCGCGTGGTGCAACGCCCGGGCGACGCCTCGTCGTCCATCCGAGCCACGGCGCCTTCCAGGGATAGCAGCGCCGTCTTCGAGACGAGCCCGAGCGTCGACGATATCGAGGCGCTCCGTGAGGACCGCCGCAAGCTGCTCGCCCTCTACCGCATCAACCATGCCATCAACACGGTGTCCGACACCCAGGGCCTCATCATCCGGGTGCTCGAGGAGATCGTGGAAGTGCTCGACCCCGAGCGCGGGTTCGTGATGCTCCTCGACCCGGGCTCGGACGCTCTGATCCCTGCCGCAATGCGCCTGCGCCACCGGCCGCAGGCCTCGGAACTGGTGACGATGAGCCGCGCCATCACCGACCACGTGCTCCGCAAGGGTGAAGCCGTGCTGAGCACCGACACGGCTCTGGACGCTCGCTTCGCCGGTTCCGACAGCGTGGTCGCTGAAGGCCCGCGGTCAGCGATGTGTGCTCCGCTGCACGGCTGCGAGCGTATCCAAGGCATCATCTACATCGACTCTCCCGCCACATCGCATGCCTTCGGCCCCGAGGATCTGCCTGTGCTCATCGCGATGGCCAACCAGCTCGGCATCGCCATCGAGAACACCTCGCTGGCGAAGGCCCGCCTGGTGGACGAACATTTCGCCGCTATCGGCCAAGCGGTCACTGGCCTCTCGCACTACATCAAGAACATCCTGAGCTCCATGCAGGGCGGCGCGCAGATCGTACAGCGCAGCCTGGACCGCCACGACGCCGAGGCGCTTCGCACGGGCTGGGACATCGTGCGCCGCAACGAGCGGCGCATCTCCGAGCTGGTGCTCGATATGCTCAACTACTCGGGCGCCTCCGACATGCTCTTCGAGCCCTGCGACCTCAACAACCTCATCGACGAGGCTGCAGAGGCGATCCCTGCGCAGACATCCAAGACAGTCTCCGTGGATGTCGACCTGGCCCCCGACCTCCCCATGGTCGTCGTTGACTCCAATGCCATCTATCGCTGCCTCCTCAACTTCGTCTCAAACGCCATCGATGCCCTTCCAGACGACGGGGGCAGCGTCCGCTTCGCGACCCGCTACGACAAGGAGGAGCGGGCGGCTCGCCTCGCCGTCGCCGATAGCGGGTGCGGTATTGATCCCGAGCTTCTGCCTGCGATCTTCGACGTGTTCGTGAGCACAAAGGGATCCCGCGGCACGGGCCTTGGGCTGGCCGTCGTGCAGAAGCTCGCGGCGGCCCACGGCGGTCGGGTCGAAGTCGATTCGCAACCAGGGAAGGGCACCACGTTCACGCTCGTGCTTCCCTTGCGTCCTCCTCAGGCCAGGCTCCGTACCGTTCCTCTGCCCGACGGCCCCACGGAGCCGAGGCCGCCTCAAGACGAGTGAACCATGCCCCAGTGGCCCGAAGAGCCCAGTCGCAACGCATGGTGGCAGGCGGGATGGACCGTTCCCGCACTGTGTCTGGCGCTGCTCGTCTGCGGCGCGGCAGTGCTGCCTCGGACAGCTCGCCTGGACGGGATGAGCCGGCAGCAGGTCGCACTGCGCCTTGCCATGTGCCTGCTCGCACTCGAAGCGGCCGTGCTGGCAGCGGGAGCGCCGTTCGCCGCCGCCCGAGCGTGCCCCGTCGGGGCGACATGGGTTCGGTGGCTCCGCGCGGCCTGCCCGTTTGCGGCGGCCGGGGTTGTGGGGTTCGGCGTGACGGCGCTGGCGGCTCACGGGGTGCCGCGTGCTGCGCTGGCGTGGTCGCAGGTGCTCCTGCTGGCGTTCGCGCTGGTGGTCGCGTCGCTCACGAAGCTCGTCGCCGCTCTGGGCACGCGTCCTTCGGCATCCCAGGCAGTGGCCACGCTCGTGGCTTTTGCCATGCTCGCAAACGTCTTCTACGCCAACACGCTCGTGGAGATGATCCCCAGCGGAGCCCCCCGGATGTCCGTCGTGAACGCTCTGCTGTGGACGAACCCCTGGCTCATCGCAGGCGGTACCATCCTGACCGCCGACCCGATACGCAGCCAGAACCTCTACGCGTGGTCGGTGCTCAGCTACTACGGCTTCACCTACCCAGGGGCAACAGCCGGCGGCCTCGCCGCGCGCTCGGTGGCGGTCACGGGCGCCTATGCCGTGGGGGCAGCCGTGTTGCAGGCGTTCGCACATCTCGCTCGCCGCCTCCGCACCTACATGGCGGCGTTGCATTCCCAGGCCAAATCTGCTTGAATGTCTCTTGTCGCGTTCGAGCGATGAAGGACTGTGCAGGAGGCGGACACAGGCTGTTCGGTCCTCGTGTCTGAGGCTCCTGTGTGTTGCCGTAACCATCGTGGGAGTCCATACTAAGGACGGACAGACGGGAAGCCACTCAACGGCACGCCGGTTGCACACCGTACCCTGTGCGTCGCTATCCATCGTGGCTTCCTTTGGAGAGTGAGCTATGCGCACTATCACCGTTGCTTTGCTCGCGACCGTTGTTGCCGTCCTGGCAGGCTGCTCGTCCGACGACAGAGCCGACGCGCGCGGGGCAGCAAGTCCCGCAAGCAAGACCCCCGCGTCCGCCGAGACGGCAACGCTGATCGAGCGCTGCGACGGAGCGCTCGGCCGCGGCGCGGCGTGGCTCCTCAGCCAGCAGAAGCCCGATGGCACGTTCGGCGCCCCCGCCGAGGTCGGCAAGACGGGCCTCGTGCTCATGGCCATCCTCGGCTCGCCCGACGCCGCGAAGCTCCGCGAGACCGATGCGGTGAACAGAGCGGTCGCCTACCTGGTCTCGATGCGCCAACCCGATGGCTCGATCAACACGCCCGACGAGAAGGGCCTGGCAAACTACCAGACGAGTGCCGCGCTCAGCGCGCTCTGCGCCTACAACGACCCGGCCCACCAGAAGCTACGCGATGGTGCCCGCGACTTCCTCCTGGGCATCCAGAACAAGGAGGGCACCGACTTTGGGAGTTGGGGCTACAACCGCGATCGCCGCGGCGACCTCTCGAACACCCAGTTCACCCTGGAGGCTCTCAAGGCCGCCGGCCTCGACGAGAAGAGCGAGGCCTTCAAGAACTGCCTTGCGTTCCTCCAGCGCACGCAGAACCGCTCAGAATCCAACGACCAGCCCTGGGCGACCAACGACGGTGGCGCCATCTACTACCCAGGCAGCAGCAAGGCTGGCACCATCACGCTTGCCGACGGCAGGGTCGTCTACAAGTCGTATGGCAGCATGACCTACGCGCTCCTGCGCGGCTACGTGCTCACCGGGCTCAAGCCCGACGACCCGCGCGTGCAGGCCGCACAGAAGTGGCTCGCAGAGAACTACACGCTGGGGCAGAACCCGGGCATGCCCGAGGACCAGAAGCTCCAGGGACTCTACTACTACTACCTGTCCATGGCCAAGGCGCTCGCGCTCCTCAAGTCGCCCACAATGGACCATCCCGACGGCTCGAAGCTGCCCTGGGCGAAGGACCTCGCGGAGAAACTCATCCCACTCCAGGACAAAGACGGCTCCTGGGTGAACAATGCGATGCGCTGGATGGAGGACGACAAGATCCTGGCTTCCAGCTACGCGTTGATCGCCCTCGGCGAGTGCCGCGCCATGCTCGCGGGGCCGTAGTGCACGCCGAGCAGGGCGCGCGGGCAGGTGATTGGATTCGGTGCACCTCGTGAGAACTGCCGCCCTGGCTCTGCTCCTCACACTGTGCCAAGCCTCGCTGCTTGCCGCGCCTGCCGACCCCCTCCCCCTCGGCCCGGCCCGCAGCGCCCGATTCGACGAAAAGGGCGTCTGGAGCCTCGATAGCGCCAAAGGCCCGCTGCTCACCCAGTGTGGCCTGAGGCTCTGGACACGAGAAGGCTTCCTCACCCAGGCCAATGCTCGAGCCGCTGAGCCCCCGACCGACGGGGTGGCCGGCCGCGCCTTCCACGGTGTCCTTCGTGTGGGCACGGCCCGCGTCCACTACTGGCAGACCGCCACCCCCGTGCATGGCGGGCTTCTCATCACATATGCCATCGGCGCAGGGCTGGCCGAAGGCGACGAGGTGGCGGCCGGCTTCGACCTGCCCCTGGGCACCTACCGCGGTGCACGCTGCACCGTCGCGGGCGAGGCGCCCGTGGTGCTGCCCGTCGCAAGCAGCCCTGATCCGCGGCTTGTGGAGAAGGACGCGGCCGGCCTCACCGTCGCACGCGACGGCCTCTCTCTGGCCTTCCTGCGCCGGCCGACAGGCAAGATCATCGTCCAGGACGGCCGCCAGTGGCACAACCCTCATTTCCAGGTCCTCCTCTATGCGAGTCCCTGTGTGAGCGACCCGCCGGCCTGGCGGTCGATCACATTTCTGCTCGCTACCGGCGGAAGTCCAGGCGGTCCTGTGCTCGGCCCCGTGGTAGTCGGGCCGCAGACCGTCGCATGCTACGACGTGCATGAGGCCGAGGCACGCTTCTGGGCACCCTACGAGAGCCCCTACGACGATAAGCAGGTACGCCTGTGGGCGGACGTGAGGACCCCCTCAGGCCGCCAGTTCGCCGCCGACGGCTTCCTTACGCGCGACTTCGTCCGTTCCCGCGTCGAGGCCGCCGAACACCTCGCCCCCACTGGCATCGCGCGCTGGCACCTGCGCATCACGCCCGCCGAGCCAGGCCCCCACAGCTACGTGGTCAACGTTGCCACCCCTTCGGGAACCGCCGCCTCAAAGCCACACACGTTCGTGGCGCAAGCATCGAAACTCCCCGACTTCCTGAAGCCACCGACGCGACAGACGCGGTACATCGAGCACGCAGACGGGCGCCCATGGCCGCTCATCGGCCACAACTACTGCTGGCCACCACGCCAGGCTCCCACGTATGCGGCCGAAGCCGCTCTCGCCAGGATGGCCCGGCACGGCATCAACGCCACTCGCCTGTGGCTATGCAGTTGGGGCATCCAGATCGAGGGCAGCCGCCCCGACAGCTACCAGCTCGACCAGGCGTGGCGACTCGATCACATCCTCACCGAGGCCCGCCGACTTGGCATCCGCGTGCAGCTCTGCCTCGACAACTTCAACGACCTGACCGCTCCTGAGAACGCCCCGAGCAACCCCTATCTCATGCGGAACGGCGGGCCGTGCCGCGAGCCGAAGCAGTTCTTCACATCGCCGGAGGCGAAGGAGCAGTACCGCCGGCGGGTCCGCTACCTCGTTGCCCGCTACGCCCCCTACACCAGCCTGCTGGCGTGGGAGCTCTTCAATGAGATTGCCTACGCGTCCGACCGCCCCCGCCACGACGCCGTGGTGGCCTGGACCACCGAGGCAGGCACGACCCTCGCCGACCTCGATCCCTACGGCCACCCGGTCACGGTGGGGGTCGGCCTCTCGGCCGATTGGGAGGCCCTCTGGCGGCTGCCCCAACTCCACGTCGTGCAGGCCCACACCTATGTCCACCGCCCCATCGGGACGACCAGGCCGCCCCAGACCGATGCGGCGGCGCTCGTCCTCAAGCAGGTCGCCACATTGGCCCCCTACGCGAAGCCGCTCGTTCTAGCCGAGTTCGGCTTCCTGGGCACCGCCCAGTTCAACCCCCTCAACGAGGCCGACCAGACGGGCATTCACCTCCACAACGCCATCTGGGCCGCGGCTCTCGGCGGCTGCGCGGGCACACCCATGAGCTGGTGGTGGGACACCTATCTCGCCCAGCGCGACCTCTACTATCACTACGCCGCCCTCGCCCGGTTCCTCCACGGCGAGGCCCTCCCCGGACCCCACTGGAACGCCATCCAGGCCGGCGCACGCAGTCCCGTGCTGGTGCTCGGCTTCAAGAGTACCACCGCGGCGCTCTTGTGGATGCGCCATCGCGACAACCACTGGTACCGCCGCGTGGTCGAGGGCAAGGACGCCGTGCAGCTCGGCCCAGCCACGATCGAACTCCCCCACCTTGCCGGAGGCCGCTACCGAATCGAGTGGTGGAACACCTACGATGGCGAGCCTGTCACACACACTGTCGGCACCACCAGGAACGGCACGTTGCTGCTCCGTGTGCCCGGCGGCTTCCCCGACATCGCCTGCAAGGTCAGGCGCCTGACGGACTGACGATCTGCTCACAGAACCCCAGCAGAGCCCGACACAAGGCCCGAGTGCCCCGTGCCCGATCGATACGTCATTCGCGGTTGGTGACGAAGCACACCCTGAGGTGTGCGTAGGCTACCAGTCGTCGCGGTCGGAGAGCCCAACGGAGTAGAGGTCCGATCCACGCGGGAGCGACACGAGGTAGGGGGAACGCACGGGCGTGGCCTCGATGCGTCTCCGGCACTTCTTGCAGATGCGATGGCAGCGGTCGGTCCACATCTTCTTCCCACAACCCAGGCACGTCATCCATTTCTTGGTCGTATCCGGGCTCACCGGTCTGCTCATCTAGCGGCCCTCCATAGCCGAGGGGTTCAGTGTCGATTTCACGGTACATCTCCAGGAGCAATCCTCGTGCCAAACATGCGGGGAGTCCCCCTGGAAACGACTGAGGCCCTCTAGACGATGCCCTATGGTCTTGCCGCGCAATCGGTTACGAAGCCTTGCCCACTTGTCCCTCTCGAATGGGTCACCACACAGCCCCGGGAAGAATGTTCCTGTCTCTGCTGCAAAGCGCCACAGAATGGTACGATTCCTCCCGTGCGCGGGGCCTCACGGATCTGCCTCCGCCACCCGGGTGGCGAAGGGCAACGCAACCGCGAGCCGGTGGCGCTCCGCTCCGCGAGCGCTCGTTGACTCCCCCAGGGCGCATTGCTAGAATTGGCACGTATAGTGCAGCATGATCCCTCTTGTGGACCCACACGCATGCACATCGTGACGGTGGTCGGAGCGCGCCCGCAGTTCGTCAAGGCGGCCCCCGTGTCCCGTGCGCTCGCCGCTCGCGGCGTCCGAGAGACACTCGTGCACACGGGGCAGCACTACGACCCGCGTCTGTCCGATGTGTTCTTCGAGCAACTCGAGCTCCGCCGCCCCGGCCACCACCTGGGCATCGGGTCGCACCCTCATGGAGCTCAGACAGGTCGGATGCTCGAGGCCATCGAGGCCCTGCTCCTGCCCGATCGCCCCGAGTGGCTGCTCGTCTACGGCGACACGAATTCCACCCTCGCCGGCGCCCTGGCCGCCGCCAAACTCGCCATCCCCGTGGCTCATGTGGAGGCCGGCCTGCGCAGCTTCAACCGCGCCATGCCCGAGGAGATCAACCGCGTCCTCACCGACCATCTCTCCCGCCTCCTGCTCTGCCCCACGGAGGCCGCAGTGGCCAATCTGGCCGCCGAGGGCATCGCCAGCGGAGTACACCGCGTGGGCGATGTGATGTACGATTCCGTGCTCCACAATGCGCGTCTCGCTGAGCAGAAGGCCAACCCCCTCGAGGCCCTCGACATCACACCACGCAACTACTACCTGGCCACCGTGCATCGCCCGCGCAACACCGACGATCCCCAGCGTCTCGCGACGCTCATGGGGCTGCTCGCGGACATGGACGCCCCCGTGGTGATCCCACTGCACCCCCGCACCGCCCACGCGCTCGAGGCGGCAGGACTCCCCGCCAACCACGGCGCTCGACGGGCGACCGACCCAGCGGCCTATCTCGACATGCTCCTGCTCGAACGCGACGCGCGCGCCATCATCACCGATTCCGGCGGCGTCCAGAAGGAGGCCTGCTTTTTCAGCGTGCCGTGTGTGACGCTCCGCGCCGAGACGGAATGGGTGGAGACCGTCGAGGCAGGCTGGAACATCCTGGTGGATGCCAATCCCGAGCGCTTTGCCTCCGCGATCGCTGCCATCGCCTCGTGGGACGGCGACGGCCCGCCCTTCCCCGCTGCGGCGCTCGCCGACGTGTGCGCCCTCTACGGATCGGGCCGCGCCGCCGAAGCCGTTGCCGACCTTCTCGTGCGGCCACCCTCGGAGCCCGCCTGAGCTTCCTCTTGGAGCCATCGTCCCGCAATGAGGCCATCGCTAAGGAAGATCGACCGTCGCACGGTGCTGCGCGAGACCCGCCGCATCGTCGTCAAGATCGGCTCGGCCGTGATCACGGGCAGCCGCGGCGCCTTGAACGCACGGCGCGTCCACCACCTCGCCGACCAGGTATCCGCCCTCTGCGACGCAGGGCACGAGGTCATCGTGGTGAGCTCGGGCGCCATCTCGGCAGGCGTGGGCGAGCTGGCCCTCCCACGCCGACCCGCCACCATGCCTGACCTCCAGGCCGTCGCCGCCGTGGGCCAGAGCCGCCTGATACGCACCTACAACGATTGCTTCCGCCGCCATGGCAGGCGCGTCGGGCAGGTGCTCCTGAGCCGAGAGGACATGGAGGACCGCGGCCGGTTCCTCAACACCCGCAACACCCTGTGGTCGCTCGTCAAGATGGGCTGCGTGCCGATCATCAACGAGAACGACACCGTGTGCGTCGAGGAGATCCGCTACGGCGACAACGACTTCCTCGCCGCCCACCTCGCCACCCTCATGCTCGCCAACCTCCTGGTGATCCTCACCACCGTGGACGGCCTCTACGCCACTGGCGGCCCCGGGAGGCGACGCGTTCTGCGGGTGGTCGAGCAGGTCTCAGACGACGTGCTGGATCTGGCGGACGGCCGCAAGTCCACCGTGGGCAGCGGCGGGATGGAGAGCAAGCTCCAGGCCGCAGCGATCATCACCAAAGCAGGCGTGCCCGTCGTCATGGCCGACGGCCGCCGCCGCAACATCCTTGCCGACGTCGTTGCCGGCAAGAGCGTGGGCACGCTCTTCCTGCCTGCCGCGCGCCGAATGGCCAGCCGCAAGCGCTGGATCGGGTTCACCGCGCGTCCGCGCGGCCACGTGACGGTGGACGAAGGGGCGAGGCAGGCACTCGTCGAGCGCGGCAAGAGCCTCCTCGCGTCCGGCGTGCGCGCCGTCCACGGCGACTTCGAGAAAGGCGACGTCGTGGCCCTCACCGTCGGCCACACCACGCCCTTCGCACGAGGCCTGACCAACTACTCCTCGCGCGAGCTATCCCTCATCCAGGGCTACCACACGCGCGACATCCAGGCCCGCCTCGGCTACAAGGACTACGACGAGGTCGTGCACAGGGACAACCTAGTGCTGCTGGACTGAACACAGCCTCCGGCCAAGGCCCACACCGACGCAGGACACACGCCATGTGCAGCCACGAGCGCAAGAAGCCACGCTTCGGAGAGATCGCCGTGCAGAAGGGCTACTGCACGCAGGACGACATCCACGCCACACTCAGAATCCAGAAGGAGGAGACAGGGCGCGGCGACCCCAGACGGCTTACCGGCTTGATCCTGGTGCAACACGGCTTCATCAGCACAGGCCAGCTCATCGACATTCTGCGCGACTACGAGAAGCCCGACTGACCCGGCCCGACCCCGCCGTGCCTCACGGCAGATAGAGCAGGCGGGAGCAGTTCGGGCACCGGACTACCTGACGCCCACCACGCAGCTCGTGCCCAAGCTGGGGAGGGAGCTGCATGAAGCAGCCCTGACACGAGTTCGCCACCACCGCGGCCAGAGCCGACGCCCCCTTCTTAGCAGCGATCCGCTCATACTCATCGAGGACGGATGCTTCGACCTTCGCCGCAGCCGCGGCACGCCCCTTCTGGAGCTCAGCTATCCTCGCGTTCAGACCAGCGATGTCGCCCTCGATGCCCGTCGCTTCCTGCCGGTGCTCCCCTTCAATCTGAGAAATGCTCTTGCCCAGCTCGCGCGCTTCTGCCTCGAGCTGCTCAATGTCCGCCATCGCGGCGAGCACTTGATCCTCGATGCGCGACGAGTCCGCCCTCTTGGACGCAATCTCGTGTTGGAACGCGGTGAACTCCTTGTTCGTCCGCGCGCGGTTGAGCTGCACGGTGAGTTTCTCGATCGCTTCCTCTGCGCTGCGGAGCTCCAGTTCCTTGACCGCCGTGTCCTTACGTAACTCCTTTACACGCCCCTTCCGAGTGTCGAGTGCCTGGCGCTGCTGGTCGAGCCGGGTTGCAATGCGCTGCAACGAGACAGGGAGCAGATCCTTCTGTGTCGTCAGCCGGTGGACCTCGCGGTCGATCCGATGCAGTTCGAGTAGTGCCTCGATAACGGGGTGCCTTGGCATGCGCGTCCTGCCTACTTGATGATGTCCTCCATGAAACCCTCGAGCTTCCTGCTTCGAATGGGATGCTGGAGCTTGCGGATTGCCTTGGCCTCGATCTGGCGGACGCGCTCGCGTGTGACGCGGAAGCGCCGTCCAACCTCCTCGAGGGTATAGGTGTACCCATCGCCGATGCCGTAGCGGAGCTTGATGATCTCGCGCTCGCGGTAGGTGAGGGTGTCGAGCACCTGGTGGATCTTGTCCTTGAGCATCTCGTGCGTGGCGGCGGTCACGGGGTTCTCGGCACCCTCGTCCTCGATGAAGTCGCCAAAGTAGCTGTCCTCGCTCTCGCCGATGGGCCGATCGAGGGAGATGGGGTGCTTGGAGATCTTGAGGACGCGGCGGGCCTCCTCGGTCGAGATATCCGCCTCGGAAGCGATCTCGTCGACCGTCGGGTCGCGCCCGAGATCCTGGACGAGCCGCTTGCTCACGTTGCGGAGCTTGCTCATCGTCTCCATCATGTGGACGGGGATGCGGATGGTGCGCGCCTGATCGGCGATCGAGCGGGTGATCGCCTGCCGGATCCACCACGTGGCGTAGGTCGAGAACTTGTAGCCGCGCCGGTACTCGTACTTCTCCACCGCCTTCATCAGGCCGGTGTTGCCCTCCTGGATGAGGTCGAGGAACGAGAGCCCGCGGTTTCGGTACTTCTTGGCGATGCTGACCACGAGGCGCAGGTTGCCGCCCGAGAGCTTGCGTTTGGCCTGCTCGTAGGCCATGAAGCGCCGCTCGATGAGCTGGATGCGGCGCCCGAGCTGCTCGCGGTCCTCCAGCGAGTCCTCCTCGATGGCGACCAACTCCTCCTCGAGGCTGCGGACACGGTTGTCGTTGTCGCCGCTGTTCTGGCGCAGCTCGTTCGCACGGTTGGCCAGACCGTCCATTCGCGACCGCATACTCCGCAGGTTGTTCATCATCGGCTGGATGCGGTCGATGTTGATGCACAGCTCTTCGATGAGCGCCACGCCTTTGCGACGGCGGGAGCGGATGCGCTTGAACAGCCGCGCCTTCTCGTCGGGGTCGATGCCATGGCGCGTAGCGGTCCGGTAGTCGGCGCGGTTGCGCTCGTGAAGCTTGCGGAGGGTGGCCATATTGAGCGGCAGGAGACGGAGGATATCGTCCTTGGTCGTCTCGAGCGCGGTCGAGAGGCGCAGGGTCCGGTCGAAGGGGAGCTTGCCGGCCTGGACCTCTTCGAGGATCTTCATGCCGGCGCGCAGCGAGATGTCGCTCTCGATCACCTTGCTGCGGTAGCGCTTGCGGGTGACCTCGATCTTCTTGGCCAGAGCGATCTCTTCCGCGCGCGTGAGCAGAGGGATTTCGCCCATCTGCGTCAGATACATGCGCACAGGGTCGTCAATGCGGTCCGTCGTCGGTTCTTCCTCGGCCTCCTCGTCTTTCGCCGGGGCGACCTCCTCGGCCTCATCCACGATGTCGATGCCGAGCTCATCGAGGGTCATGAGGATCTTATCGATCTTCTCGGGCGAAACGGTGTCCTCGGGAAGGAGGTCGTTGAGCTCCTCGTACGTGACGAAGCCCTTCTCCTTCCCGTGCTGGACCAGGAGCTTGAGACTTTCCTCCAGTGTAGCAGGCATGCCCACACCATCTCCTTTGCGTGGCTCTAGTCCGCGGCCGAGCCAGCGGGTTTCCCGGCTCGGCGTCGGTGATGTTCCAGAATGGCAGCCAGTGCGTCGGGGTCGCAGCCATCGGGCCCCTCGGCAACCTGTTGCTTGAGCTCTTTGAGTTCAGCGCGACGCGCACGCTCGGAGAGCCGGTCCAGGCAGTCCTGAAGCCACTGTTCCCAGTTCGCCCTCTCATGGGGGCTCATCGCGATGTCGGCCACGATTGCTGCCAGCTCACGATCCTGGAGCGTTGCGCTCAACTCAGCGAGGTCGATATCTCCTTCGCGGTCGTAGAGGTCGATGCACCGTTCGAGGATCCTGCGGACGCGGCTGTCGCCGAAGTCGTCCAGCGAGGCCTGTGCCAGCACACAGGGCACGAGCTCGCTGGCAGCGAGCACGGCGCGCAGGATCCCGTGTTCCACAGGGTCCATGTTCGGGGCCTTCGCTTCCACTGCCTGCTCGCTGCGTCGCCTGGCTGGCTTCTGCCGCAGCATGGCAAGACGGCGTCGCACGGCCTCCCTGTCGACTCCCGTTCGCTTGGCGACGGCTTCGGTAAGCAGGTCGGCCTTCGCCACGTTGGTGATGTGGGCAAAGCTCGTCAAGGCCTCGTCCACGGCAAGGGCTCGCCCATCGGAACTGCCCATGTTGTGCCGACCACACGCCAAGCCGAGCTTGACCTCGAAAAGGGGCCTGGCGGCGTCGATCAGTTCAATGAAGGGCTCGGCTCCTTGAGCGACGAGGAACTCGCACGGGTCGCATCCCCGCTCCAGAGCGGGCACCCGCACATCGAGGTCCGAGTCGCCGAACACCTCGAGGCTCCTGTCGACCGCCGCTTCGCCCGCCTGGTCGGCGTCGAAGAGCAGGTACACGACGCCTGCGTAGCGGCGGAGCAGGCCCACGTGTTCGCGCGTCAGAGCCGTCCCGAGGGTGGCCACGGCCCACGCCACACCTTCCTGGTGGCACATGAGCGTGTCCGTGTAGCCCTCTGTGACCAGGATACGCCGTCCCTCCACCACCGCGTCACGGGCCTTGTCCAATCCGTAGAGACAGCGGCTCTTGCTGAAGAGCGGCGTCTCGGGCGAGTTCAGGTACTTCACGTTGCTGTCGTCCAGAGCCCGTGCGCCAAAAGCGATGCTTCGCCCCTGAGGATCCCGTATGGGAAAGACCACGCGGTCGCGGAAGCGGTCGTAGTATCCGTTTCCCCCCTCTCGCGGGATCACGAGGCCCGAGGCCAGGAGCTCCTCGTCGGTGAATCCTGCGCTGCGGGCTGCTCCCCCCAGGGCTTCCCACGACGCCGGTGCATAGCCGATGCTCCATGCATCCAGAACATCGGGGCTGAACTGCCGTCGCACCAGGTAGTCGCGAGCATGGGCCGAATTGCTGCCGTCGGTGAGGCAGCGGCGAAAAAAACGCGTGGCCCACGTGTGGAGCTCGTACAGCCGCGTCTTCAGACCCTTGCTGGCACCCCCGCCGCCCCCGCCACGCCGCGGCCAGCCATCCGGGATACTTACCCCAAAGGCATTCGCCACGATCCGAACCGCCTCGGGGAAGTCCACTCGCTCGTGCTCTGCAACGAACGTGAACACGTCCCCCGACTTGCCACAGCCGAAGCAGTGGAAGAACTGCCGCTCGGGGTTGACGATGAACGATGGGGTCTTCTCGGTGTGGAAGGGGCAGAGGCCCTTGAAGCTCCTGCCCGCCTTCTTGAGCGCGACGTACCGCGAGATCAGCTCGACAATGTCCGCGGAACGCTTGACGTCCGCGACGATATCTTCGGAGACTCGCCCACGCAAGATCGCTCACCGCCCCTTCGCCCGCCCCGCATCACGGCAGGCAGTTCGTCCGTCGGGCCGCTCACCCGGTCAGGAAGCGTCCCCAATCCCGACGGCAGAGATTAACCGTGTAAATATACCACCGGTCTGGGCTACTGTCAAATGGCCCCCCTCCACTTTCCTCAACGTCGAGCACCTCGCCCCCATGGCACCCCAAGGCACACCCAAGGCCCCCCTTGCCCACTACCCCCTGTCTGTCACGCTGCCGGACAGCACCCGAGCTGCCCTGACCGCCGCTGCGCGCACAGGGTGCCCGATGGGCAGCACCTCACGAACTGACTTGTGCCTCTGTGAGCGCACACCACAACATATTGTGGTCACTCTCGCGCTCCGAGACAAATCGAGACCTCTCTCAGGACCTTCCATGAAAAACGAGCTTCCCGGAAGCCGTGCCGAGAGGCCCTTCGCAATGGCCCCAGAGCACCGAGAAGCCCGAGCAGATTTGGCTTTGTTTCGCAGTTTTACCTTCTGCATGGTCGCTTCGCTGGGCCTGACTTGCACGCAGAATGCCCTCAACCGCTCTGGAAGACCCTAACCTGTGTCCGCATAGGCACTTAGGAGGCTCATGGCGTTCACCGTGTCGTCAGCCGAGCTCGATAGAGCCTTCCGCGACGCACGAGGAGCAGGCCGACCCGCTGCTCAGAAATCTGTTCGAGCACGATGGCAAGCTGCTCGAGTGTGTTTATCGCCAACTGGCCGAAGCGCAGGACAACATCGCCGCGTGCAAGCCCCGCTACGGCGCCCGGCCCGCCCTCCTCCACTTCCGTGACAAGCAACCCCACGGGCTGGCGAAGCCCGAGCGTGCGTGCCAGCTCACGGGTCATCGGCTGGAGCGAGAGGCCGAGTTTTCGGCGTGCGAGTTGAGCCCCCGATGGGCGCGGAACCGAGGCTACGACCACCCTCGGGGTCACCGTGGCACCGTTCCGGGCGATCCGCAACCCCACTTCCTGCCCCACGCTCTTGGCCAGCATTCGCTTGAAGAACTGGAGGCTGTCGGCCACTGGACGGGCATCGACGGCCTGAATCACGTCCCCTGCCCGCAGCCCTGCCTTCGCTGCGGGGCTGTCCTTCTCCACGTGGGTGATGAACGCTCCGCGCGCGTCGCGGAGCCTGAGGGCTGCTGTCTCGCGGGGCGCCACGTCGCGCACTTTGATCCCGATGTACGTCTTCTTGACCAGCCGGTAATTGAACAGGCCTTTGACGGCGTCGCGGACCCGATCCACAGGAATCGCAAACCCAATGCCCTGCGCTTCGGCGTAGATGGCCACGTTGATGCCGATCAGGCGCCCGTGGATGTTCACCAGGGCGCCGCCGCTGTTGCCCGGGTTGATCGCGGCGTCGGTCTGGATCAGGCCAGCATAGGCCTCGTTTCCCCTGAGCATCACGGATCGGTTGGTGGCGCTCACCACGCCCACGGTCACGGTGCTCTCCAGGCCGAACGGATTGCCCAGGGCGATCGCCGTCTCGCCGCTCATGAGGTCCTCCGACTGCCCCATCTCGATCGAGGGCAGCGGTTTGTCGGCCGCGACCTCGATGAGGGCAAGGTCGCTCTCAGCGTCCGTCGAGAGGAGGCGTCCCTCATGCTTGCTCCCATCGGCCAGCGTGAGGTGTATCTTCGAGGCCTTGCGCACCACGTGGTCGTTCGTCACCACGTGGCCCTCGGGGTCGATGATCACGCCGGAGCCCAGGCTGTGGCTTCGGAACTGGCGGGGGCGGTCGAAGCGGTCGAAGTACTCGCGGAAGAAGTCGTCGAAGAAGGGGTTGCGGAACTCGAAGAAGGGGTCGCCCCGACGCACGGTGATGCGCTCGGTGCTGATGTTGACCACCGCGGGCGCTGCCTTCTCCACGGCCGCCACCACGGCATTGCGGCGCGGGAACACCGGCTCGCCACCCCACCCAGGCAGCGCGATGCACAGGCTCAGCGCGGCCAGAATGCCAGTGGGCATCGAGCAGGATCGGGGCGGACCGCCCCTGCGGGCGGTCCCTGCGCGTGTGCGGACGACGGGCAGCATTCGGCTCACTTCTTCTCTGCGGGCTTCTCTTCGCCGGCCTTCTTCTCGTCCTTCTTCTCGACCTTATCGTCTTCCTTCTTCGGCTCGGGCTTCTTCTCCAGGTCGGCCAGGGTCTTCGCGATGTCGTCCACCTTGCCCTTGGCGACCAGGAACACCTTCTTGTCGCCGCCCTCGAGTCCGTGGGACCCCGGGTCGTCGGCCGCATCGGCCACCGGCGTGCCCAGCTCAAGCACGAAGTCGCTCTTGTCCTTGATCTTCACGGTCACCACTATTCCCGCAGGGTCCAGGCCGTAGGGTTTGAGATCCTTGGCCTCGTAGTCGATGCAGCGGCGGCCCCGCAGGTCGTGCAGTGCGTCGATGATCTTCTTGACGGCATCCTGGTCGGCCTCGGCCTCCTTGGGCTTCGTGATCTGCCAGGCGTCGTCCTTCTTCTCGAGCACGAGCTCCGGCTTGCCCCGGTGAGCGATCATCAGACCCGTCGCGTCCGTGTCCGTGAAGTCCGCCAGCGTCGTGTCGATCACCTCCGTCTGAAGGCTCGTCACGTCCCACGACTTCAGGGCGAACACCAGCGTGCCCCCCTGCTCCATGCCGTGGGTCTTGCCGTCGACCTTGCGGCTCACGAGCAGGGTCTTGGCGTAGGACTTCTTCTCGGGCTTCTTCGCCTCGTCCTTCTTCTCGTCGGCCCCTTTGTCCTCGTCCTTGTCCTTCTTGGCGTCGTCCTTCACTTCTTCCTCGATCGAGGCGGTGAGGCGCAGGAGCGGAGCGTCGAGGCCGTAGGCCTTGAGGTCCTTGGGATTCTCGGCGATGTACTCATCGGCGCTCAGGTCGTTGAACGCGCCGAGGATGGTATCCATGTTGGCCTTCTTGGCGTCCAGAGCGGCGGGACTCGTCACCTTCCAGTCGTCGTCCTTCTTTTCGCACACGACCTTGGCTCCCCCGGCGCGTTCCAGGATGAGACGAACCACGTCGTTGTTGTCGAAGTCGAAGACCTGGCGGCCGAGGAAGGCCAGATAGCCTTTCGCTGTGGCCTTCGCGAGGTCGTTGGCGGACTGTGTGCTGTCCTTCTGCTCGGTGGTGGCATCCGCGGGAGCCTTGCCAGCAGTGATGAACAGGAGGCCCGCCTGCCCCTCGCGACGGACGTAGCGGCCCTCCTCCACGTCGTCCTTCTTCTCCTTGTCCTTCGCCTTGTCCTCGCCCGTCTTGTCCTCTTTCTTCTCGGGCTCTTGGGCTTTCGGCTTGGGGATCTCCACGAGGCCGCTGAAGGTGAGCTTCACGGGCGGCTGCTTCCTGGCACCAGGCTTGTCCTCGGGTTCGCGGAGGAGGGTGAGCACCATGTCGGGGCTCTTGAGGTGCTCCTGGGCCTTATCCGCAGGGTCGTCCACCCATCGTGCAACGCGGAGGCGGCCGATGTCCTTGAGGAAGTCGTCCACGTCCGTGCCCTCGGCCTCAGCCTCGCGCGGCTTGGCGATTTTCCAGTCGGCGTCCTTGTTCGTGCGGGCCATGGTCCAGGTGGCGTCGCCGTGTGCGACCTCAATGCCCGTCACGTCGTCGCTCTCGAAGACCGCGACGTGGCGGTCGCGGACGTCGTCGAGCTTCACATCGACGTCGGTGAGGAATTCTTTCTTGATCGAGAAGACGGCTGCCTCGCCGCTGCGTTTGGCATAGAGCTTCTCGGCGTCGTCCGCGGTGGCCTTGCCGATCAGGAGCGTCATGTCCTGGCCATCCTGGTCGGTCACCACGCAGGTGGCCTGGGGCTTGTCGAGTCCGTACTCGGCGAGCTTGTCGCCCGTTTCGTCCACATAATCCTGGGCTTCCAGGTTCCTGGCCTTGGTCAGGAGGCCGGTGATCTTCGAGGCATCCGCTCGGTCGGCGATGGTGGCCTCCCCTGCCTTGTGCTCGAGGCTCCAGGTCGCCTTGTCCCTCTTGAGGGTAAGGGTTCGCGCTGTGGAGGCGATCTGGAGTGCCGTGGCCTTCTCGGCGTCGCGGTCGCGGTCGAAGACGCGCTTGTCGCGCAGGTCCTTGAGTTCCTTGTCGAGCCTTTCGGCGATATCGTTGGCGACGACGAAGATGCGCTCGTCGTCCTTGAGGCGCAGGTAGGTGCGTTTCTCCCAGGTCTTCTGGCCTTTGAGCTCGGATCCGATCTGGAAGTCGTGGCGGTCGTCGCCGAGCCAGAATGCGGCGGCGACTCGCGGCTCCTTGAGCCCGAACTTCTCGAGGCCTTCGGGCGAGGTGTCGTCGGGCTCCACGATGCTCTCGATCCGGATGTCCTTGAGCTTGTCGAGGATGCCGAGGATGGCCGAGCGGTCGGCGCGGGCGGCGACGGGCTTGGTGATCCGCCAGGTCTGTGCGCTCGCCTTCTCCAGGACGGCCGTCACTTGGCCGCGCGTGATCTCCACCCGCGTCGCCACGTCGCGGATCGTGCGGTTCTTGGCATCCTTGTAGCGAAACACCAGGCTGCGTTCCTCGAGCAACTCATCGGTGCTGGGAGCGCCCGAGTCGATCACCAGGACGAAGATACCGAGGAGGACGACCAAGCCAAAGCCGGCCGCGAGGAGGGCGAGCATTTTGTTGAGGCTCATGGAGCAGGCTCCGAAGAAAGCCCAGCGTCGGGTGCCCGGTTCGGGGAGGCACCGTGGGCGTGTGCCCGCCCGTTTCACGGTGCAGTGCAAGAGCCGGTCACCGGCGCCGGATCCACCAGACGACGAGGCCAATCACGAGAATATGGAACGGGGGCGCGAACACGGTGGCCCACCGTGCAATGGTCTTCTGCTCACGGGGCATGTCGATCGTGTGTTCCTGCTGGAGCGGCTTGGGCGGGATGCCGATCTTGTACTCCCGGCCGCCCACCCAGGCCACCGCGTTGCGGAACAGCGTTCCATTGCCCCGAACGCCGCGCTGAAGATACATGTTGGTAATGAAGTCGGAGTCGCCGAACACGATGATCCGGCTGGGGGGCGGCGGCGGGCCCATTGGGCGCATCGGCGCCTGCTGCCCCTTCGACCGGCCACGGGCTATCGCGATGGTGAACGGCCCCGGCTTGTCCTGGTCGCGGTCGATCCGCAGGCGCGCCAGGTCGCCCAGATCGAAGTCGGTCTTGGCGAAGGCCCGCGAGGAGGTCGAGACGAGCTGTGCGGTGAAGGGGTCCCCCTGCGGGCGGCCGCCGTAGGGGCTCGGGCGGGGCGGCACGTCCGAGCGGACGGGGCAGGCCACGTGGAATGCCGTGCGCATGGTCTTGAGGTCGCGCACCACGGGATGCGGCGGCCCCATCATCCTGGCCGGGCCCTTGCCATACTCGGTGGTCTCGATGGTGGCCGTGGGGCCTGCCCCGAGGATGCCGGGGAGGATCTCGCGCCGCCCCATCTCCACAAGGGTCTGGCCGGTCTCCACGGTCACGCCGAATCCTTTCACGATGGCCTCGAGCCCGCTGGGGGCCGCATCGCCCGCGACCGGGTCGAGAAGCACCAGGAGGCCCACGCCCTCGCGGCCGGCGAAGTCGCGGACAGCGTCGAGCTCGTCGCTGCCGAAGGGCGTCCTCGGGCCTGCGATCACCAGCACGTTGCAGTCGTCGGGGATCTCAGGCAACTCACACGTCTTCACCTCGCAGTTGTCCTTGCGCACCTGCTCGGCGATGGCCGACGTGCCGTCGCGGTCGTAGTCATCGATGTCGCGCTCGCCGTGGCCGATCACGAAGTAGATCTTCGTGGTCTCGCCCTCCACAAGGCTCTGGAGGGCTCCTGTGAAGGCCTCCTCGGCCTTGAACTGAGGGGGCATGCTGGGGAACGGCGGCGTGGTGAGCAGTTCGCCGAACTCGACGACCTTGGTCTTGCCTTCATACTCGAAGATGATGGAATCGGCGAGGAGCTCGAGCTTGAGCTCGGCGCTCAGCTTCTCGGCCGCCTCGGGGCTGGCGTAGGGGTTGAGCGAGATGAAGTCCACCCGCCGCGACTGGTTGGCGTATTCCTCGAGCGTCTCGGTCGCCCGCGCGCGCACGAAGTTGCGGAACTGCTCGGGGCCTGCCGGGTTCGGGTTCTGGACCATCGTGGCAATGATGCGCATCGGCTTCTTCACGCTCTGGAGAATCTTGAGCGTCTGGTCGTTCAGGCTGTAGAAGCCCTTCTCGGTGAGGTCGATGCGGCGGTAGTGGCGCACGTTGATGATGCTGACGAGTGCGAGGGCAGCGAACCCGAGCACCGCCGCACCCACCACGATCATCGTGACGGGAAACGACGGGCTGGTGCAGATGCGGATGACTGAGCGATGCTCGGCGGCCAGCGCAAGCTCAATCAGCAGGAGCCCCACGGTGATCCCGGCCACGGGAGCCGCCGATGTGCCGAGCCAGTAGAGAGCCAGGCAGTTGCCCAGCACGACCGCGCCGGCGACCAGCAGCACGCCTCCGCCAATCTCGACCGTCCGGCGGACGGGCGCCTTCTCCAACGCCCGGTAGAACGCGGCATTGAGCCACGAGCCCACTTCCACCAGGCCCAGCCCCGCAAGAAGCGAGAGCACGGCAAGCACCCCCGGCCAGCGCGAAGCCGCCGGCTGCTTCGCCATCGTGGCGAAGACGGCGAACCCCACACACGTGACGACCAGGCCGATGCCGACGACGATGAGACCCTTGGCGTGTGGAACGGCAACCTGTGGCGAACGTTGTTCCGGCATCTTCTCTGTTCCCGATTGTTGGCTTGGCTTCGCCCCGAACACCTGCAACGCAGCGACAGGAGGCGCCTACCGCCACTTGCGCACGGTGACGACCACCGTGGTGAGAAAGAGGCAGAACACGCTGGTCGTGAGGAAGTACACCACGTCGCGGCTGTCGATGATCCCCTTGGTGAACACACCGAAGAAGTGGTTCGAGAAGCACACGTAGCGCATAGCCTTCGACAGGGGGTCCACGGCGTCCGTGCGGATCAGGAACCGCAGGATGTCCATCGAAAGCAGAATGATGAACGTGACGATGGCCGCGGAGATCTGGGTGCGAACGCACGCCGAAGCCACCATGCCCACGGCCAGGAAGAAGGCACCGACGAGTAGGAGCCCGAAGTAGCCGGCCACGATGGGGCCTGGGTCGGGCGCACCGAAGGCAAACAGGATCCCCGCGTAGACCGTGGTGGGCACGATCAACACGAGCAGGAAGACCAGCGAGGCGAGGTACTTCGAGAGCACCACCTCCAGCGTGGTCACGGGCGCCGTCATGAGCGTCTCGATAGTCCCGCTCTCGAACTCGTCCGCGAACAGGCGCATTGTGAGCATGGGCGACACGAAGAGCAGGAGCCAGGCCATGAAGCTGATGATGCCCGTCATGTCCGCCCGCTGCGACATGCTCAGGATCTCGAAGAAGATGTATCCCGACAGGAGGATGAACACCGTCAGGATGATGTAGGCCATCGGCGAGAGGAAGTATGCGACGAGCTCGCGTTTGGTCAGTGCTGCAACGTTTCTCATGCTTCGGCCACTCCCGCTTGCTTCTCGTGTCCGACCACGTCCTCGGTGCTGGTGAGGTTCACGAAGACGTCCTCGAGTGTGGGTGCCCGCTCGGAGAGCTGCACGAGCGGCCAGTCCTTCGAGGCGAGGGCTCCAACGATCCGCGAACTGATGCCGGCGCCCTCGTCCGCCTCCACGATGAAGGCGTGGGCATCCTCGGCGGCCGCGCTCTCATCGGGAGCCACGCTGGTCATGCCTGGCAGATCGGCCAGCAGTGCGGCCAGTTCGTCGGCAGGCCCGCGGGCCTGCACGAAGTAGCGCTCGGAGCGTTCGAGCTGGTGGGTGAGGTTCTCCGTGCGGTCCTCGGCCACGATGCGCCCTTCGCTGATGATCATGACCCGCGGGCAGATCATCGCCACCTCGGAGAGGATGTGCGTGGAGAGGAGCACGGTGCGCCGCTCGCCCAACTCGCGGATCATCTCGCGCACCAGGCGTACCTGGTTGGGGTCGAGCCCCACGGTCGGCTCGTCCAGGATGAGGATGGGCGGATCGTTGATCAGGGCATCGGCCAGCCCTACCCGCTGGCGGTAGCCCTTGGAGAGCTGCCCGATCACGCGCCGCGACACCTCGGTGATCCCGCAGCGGCTGAGCACCTCGCTGATCCGCCGCTTGCGCTCGACGGACGGCACCCGCTTGAGCCGGGAGCGATGGAACAGGTACTCGCTCACCCGCATCTCGCGATAGAGCGGCACGTTCTCGGGCAGGTAGCCCACGTTGAGCCGCACCTGCATCGACTCCCAGAAGGGGTCGTGGCCGGCCACACGCACTTTGCCCGACGTGGCCGGCAGAAACGAGGTGAGAATCCGCATGACCGTCGACTTCCCGGCGCCGTTCGGGCCGAGGAACCCGACCACCTCGCCTTCGCCCACGCGGAACGACACGTCGTCCACGGCAGCCAGGTCGCCGTAGCGTTTCGTCAGATGCTCGACTTGGATCAAACCCAGGCCTCCTGCGAACGCGCTCCGGCCTACAGCCGATGAGCTTTGAAGGCCGCCACCACGGGCGGGAGCATGAAGTAGACCAGCAGGAAGAGGAACAACACCGCGCAGCCGCCCAGGGAGATCCACAGCGGTGCAGCGGCCGCCTCCACCTGCCAGCGGGTGAGATTGAAGATCAGGGCCACAACCACCAGCGCCACCGCCAGGCCGCTCGCGATTAGCGAGGCGGGACGCGCCCAGTGCCGCAGCTCCGAGACGCCTGAGCCCAGCAGCCCCACCAGCAGCGAGATGAAGATGCCCAGCCCGAACATCGCAGCCAGCCCCGGCCGCGCGAGCTCCGAGAGCACGACCGAAACCACCAGCATGGCCACACAGGTGGCCGCTGAGAGCGAGCCCACGGCGCGGGCAAGGTGGCCGATCAGCTTGAGGCCGAGCGGCACGTCCGGCGCCAGTTCCCAGTCCGGAAGCTCCACGAACTGGCGGAAGGCCCGGATGCCAAGTACGGATACCAGGCCGAACAGGAGCGCACTGAGCACCTTCGCCCCCGAGCCATCCTCGCCACTCGCAGCCCCCAGAAGGAACAATGCCACGCAGGCCAGCAGGCCACCCACGCTGAGCCACAGCCCCACGCGGCCAATCGCCTGCGGGGCCGATGGGGCGCGCGACACGGCGGCTTCAGCCTCGAACACTGCCGCGACGTTGGGCCGGCGGAAGTAGTAGAGCAGGAAGGCCAGAAGGGCACACCAGCCCACCAACGCGGCGATCAGCCAGCCCAGAGGACCCCACACCTTCCACCAGGCAAGGTCGAGCACGAGCAGAGCCAGCGCCACGATCGCATTCGCCGCGCAGAGCACGATTGCCCCACGGCGCGACCACGGCCGCCGCTCGAGAAGAGCCGCGCCGATGACAATCGAGAGGGCGGCATTGATCACCCCGATCACCTGGAGAGCCCCGCCCAACGCCTCCGCATCGGGCAGACTCATCAGGAACACGAGCATGGTGGCCCCGCCCACGACGTCCACGGCCCCGCCGATACTGCCTATCTGGCCAAGCAGCGAGAGCCCCACCGGCCGTCCTGAACTGGCCCACCAGTCGGGCAGGAGCACAAACTCGCGCCAACGGCACAGCGCGTAGACCGCCACGGGCACCAGACACACGAAGAACACCACGAGATAGGGCGTCCCGGCAATCACCGCGGTCTTGCGACGGCCGAGCACGCGGATGATGAGCACCACCACCCCCACGGCCCACGCCGCAGCCGCCGCGGCGCCAATGCCGCGCCCGACCCAGCCCGCGATCGTGAGCCACTTCGGCAGGCTCACCCGCGCCGTCCAGTCGGGCAGCCGCAGAAGGTTGTGAACGAGCCAGGCCGTCAGACCCAGCATGACCACGAACAGAACCACGCCGAGGACCTTGAGGGCCGCGCGCTCCGCCATCGCAGCCTGTGCGAGGCAGCCCAGCGCCGCCATCACCGCAAAGGCGCTCGCCCACACGGTCAGATGGCCGATGAGCATCGGCGCCAGAACCCAGCGCGTGACCTTCGGTGCTTGACCTTCCTGCGCCATGTCCGCTCGTTCTCCTCAATCGCTGCGTCGCGCGGCGGCGTTCGGTTCTCGAGCCGGGGCAGTACCCAGCGTGCGAGCCACTCACACGGCGAGGGCGCTACATCATGCCTCCCATGCCGCCCATGCCTCCCATCCCGCCCATGCCGCCCATGCCTCCCATCCCGCCCATGCCACCCATCTCGTCCGGTCCGCCACCCGGCGGAGGGGTCTCTTCGGGCTGTTCGGCGATGAGCACGTCGGTCGTGAGCAGCAGCGAGGCCACGCTCGCCGCATTCTCAAGTGCCGTGCGAACGACCTTCGTCGGGTCGATGATGCCCGCGGCCACCAGATCGCAGTACTTGCCGGCCAGAGCATCGTAGCCGTAGGCAGGGTCCTCGTTCGCCAGAATGGTGTGGATGGCCACCGCACCGCTCTCGCCCGCGTTCTCGACGATCTGGGTGACAGGCCAGGGCAGGGACCGGCGCACGATGTCCACGCCCACCTTCTCGTCGCCCTTGGCCCTCACCTTGTCCAGAGCGCCCGCTGCCCGAAGGAGGGCTACGCCGCCGCCGGGCAGGATGCCCTCCTCCACCGCGGCACGCGTGGCGTGGAGCGCATCCTCGATGCGGGCTTTCTTCTCCTTCATTTCTGCCTCGGTGGCGGCGCCCACGTTGATCTGCGCCACCCCGCCGGCCATCTTGGCCAGGCGTTCCTCGAGCTTCTCGCGATCGTAGTCCGATGTGGTCGTCTCGATCTCGTGGCGGATCTGGCCGATGCGGCCCTGGACGCCCTCGCTGGCGCCGGCCCCCTCGATCAGCGTCGTGTTCTCCTTTTCCACCACCACGCGCTTGGCGGTGCCCAGGTCGTCCAGGCTCACGTTCTCGAGCTTGATGCCCAGATCCTCGAAGATCGCTGTGCCGCCGGTCAGGATCGCGAGGTCCTCGAGCATGGCCTTGCGGCGGTCGCCGAAGCCGGGAGCTTTCACCGCGCAGCACGCGAACGTGCCGCGCAGCTTGTTCACGACCAGGGTGGCCAGCGCCTCCCCGTCCACGTCCTCGGCGATGATGAGCAGCGGCCGCCCCGCCTGGGCGATCTGCTCCAGGAGCGGCAGCAGGTCGCGAACCGCCGAGATCTTCTTCTCGTGGATCAGGATACAGGGCTTCTCGAACTCACAGGACATCGACATGGGGTCGGTGACGAACTGGGGCGAGATGTAGCCGCGGTCGAACTGCATCCCCTCGACCCACTCGACCGTGGTCTCGAGCGACCTGCCCTCTTCGATGGTGATCACACCGTCCTTGCCCACCTTCTCCATGGCCTTGGCGATCATCCGGCCAATCTCGCGGTCGTTGTTGGCCGCGATGGCACCGACCTGCGCGATTTCCTTGCGGCCCTTGACGTCCTTGCTCATGCTGTGCAACTCGCCGACCACGGCCTCCACGGCCTTCGCGATGCCGCGCCGCAGGGCGGTGACGTTCACGCCCGCCGCCACGTTCCTGAGCCCCTCCTCGAAGATCGCCTGGGCAAGCACCGTCGCAGTCGTCGTGCCGTCGCCGGCCACGTCGCTCGTTTTCGACGCGACCGCGCGCACCATCTGCGTGCCCATGTTCTCGTAGATGTCCGGGAGCTCGATCTCTTTGGCAACGGTCACCCCATCCTTGGTGACCGTGGGGGCGCCGAAGCTCTTCTCGATCACCACGTTGCGCCCGCGGGGCCCGAGGGTGGACTTGACCACGCGCGCCAGGGTCGCCACGCCAACCCGGATCGACGCGCGTGCGCTTTCGTCGAACGCCATCTTCTTAGCGGCCATACCGCCAACTCCTCATATCGGTGCAGACGCGGGGTCTGTAGGCCAGAGTCCATGCCTGGATCGACCTAGTCGTCCTCGAGGATCCCCAACACGTCCTCCTCGCGCATGATGAGGTAGTCCTGGTTGCCCAGGGTCACTTCGGTTCCGGCGTAGGAGCCGAACACAATGCGGTCGCCCTTCTTGACCTGGAGCGCCACCGCCTCGCCATCATCGTTGAGGCGCCCTGGCCCCGTGGCGATCACTTTCCCCTGCTTCGGCTTCTCCTTGGCCGCATCGGGCAGCACAATGCCGCCGGCCGTCGTCTCTTCGGCCTCGAGACGCTCGACCACGATCCGGTCCCCCAAGGGCTTGATCTTTGGAGCTTTGGCCATCGTTCAATGTTCCTCCTGGGATAGTTTCTGGCATCGGCTGCCGTGAATGGACCCCTCAGGGCCGCCGCCGCAGGGCTCGCCCCCAAGGGTAGCCCTGGATAGCCAGATTCTCCGATACTACACTCAGTAGAGGTGCGCGCCACGAATCGCCGAGGCCACCACCCGCTTCATCAGCGCCTCGTCGAAAGGCTTCGGCACCACCGTAAACGCATCCTCGGCAAGGGCTTCCAAACGGGTACGCCCCGACACTTCAGCCGCCGTGAGCACGATAGGCGGGCGGGACACCGTGACCCTGCGTATCACCCGCAGAACCTCCAGGCCGCCACCGTGCGGCAGCTCGAGCTCCAGGATAACCACGTCGATCTGCTCGTGCCGGACGATCCGCACGGCCTCGGAGTCGTCGCCAGCGAGGTAGGTCTCGAAGCCCTCCTGGCGGAATAGCGAGCCGAGCCCAGAGCGCAGAGCCTGCTCGTGGTCGGCGATCAATAGCGAGCGCCGCCGAAACACGTCTGCGAAGCCGGGAGCCAGAGCCACCATCGTCCTGGACGCTTCCTTGTCAGTACGCTCCCCGTTCAGTCACACTCGTGGATAGAGGGTGCAAACGTCGTGCCGAATAGCACACACACCGCCCACGCCTATCCACCGGGGCCAGGCGCACCGGCCAGCTCCGCCGGCAGGCGAGACCATAAGCCTTGTCCTGGCTTTCGGTTACGCTCGACCCCTCCTGCATCGCCTCCCGCCACGGGCCTTCGAGCTGTTCGGGCACCAGGGCGTTCGCACCACCCGCAGGCTGTCACGCCGGCAGTGCGCACCTGCCAGAATGACAGCCAGACGGAGAGCCTGCCCCGCCCCCTGGCCACCATATGCTGCGGCGCCCTGTGCGGCACACCATAGCCTTTGTGGACGGCGCCTCAGCACCTACAGGGGCAGTGAGATCGGCTCGCCCGTGTCTATCGACCGATATGCCGCCACGCCGACCTCGACCGCCGCTCGGCCCTCGCGCCCCGGCACGGGCGGCTCGCTGTCCGCGATCACACACCCGACGAAGTCGCTGAGCTCGTGGGCAACGGGATTCGCCACCGGGATGTCGCCCGCGGCAACAAACGTTTCTTCGCCGCCCGCCTTGCAGATCCGGATGCCGCCATCGGCGCCCCAGATGGCTGGGAAGAAGAGCGAGCCGCCCGCGCAGTCCACCCGCCCGCCATAGCCGCCGATCGCGCTCACGCTGCCCGAGTGGAGCAGGCCCTTCGCCCCGTTGGCGAAGTGGAGCGTCACCAGGGCGAGGTCGGGATAGTCGATGCGCTCGTCGATGTAGCGCCCGCCAGCCGCGTAGACCCGCTCGACGTCGCCGCACACCCAGCGCATGAAGTCGATCTCGTGCGCGTTGATCTCCAGCAGATTCCCGCCGCTCATCCCGCGTTCCATCCGCCAGTGCTGATTGAACACCCCGCCCCACGGCCCGCCGAGCCGTCGCACCACCATGCACACCGGCTTGCCGAACTCCCCGCTCGCCACCAGCTCGCGCACCCGGCCGTGCACGGCGTGGTAGCGGCACACCTGCCCGATCATCAGCTTCACACCGGCCGCCGCGCAGGCATCGATCATCTGGTCGCATTGCTCGAGCGACACGGCCATCGGCTTCTCGCAGAAGACGTGCTTGCCCGCCCTCGCCGCCGCCACCGTGTTCTCCGCGTGGGCAAACTGCGGCGAGGCCACCACCACCGCGGCCACGCGGGCATCCGCCAACAGATCGTCCAGCCCTGCGTACGCCTTGCCTCCCGTCTTCTCGGCCATTTCGGCAGCCTTCCCGGGCGCCGCGTCGTAGGCCCCCACGATCTCAGCGGCCTCCACCGCCTCGAGCCCGCGCGCCAACGACATCCCCATGCCGCCACAGCCGACCATCCCAATGCCGATCTTCCCCATCGTTCTCTCGCTCCTCGATGTGAGAACCTGCGGTCGCAGAAAGGCACGCCCGCTGAGTGTAGCGACACGCGGCCCTGAGTCAAGCGGCGCACACCGCGGCATTCATTCGCACCGGGCCTTGGCCCCCACTGCGCGCGTGCTCAGGTACACCCCAACCAGTGAGAGCACGCCCCCGAGCACCGTCACTGCCGAGACCTCCTCGTGGAGCAGCGCCACGGCCAGCAGCACCCCGCCGACCGGCACGATGAACTGGAGCGGCCCCAGCACGTTCGCAGGCAGATCCTCCAGTGCCACGTACCAGGCCGTGAAGCCCAGTGCCGTGGGCACCAGACCGAGGTAGATCCCCACCAAAGCCCCCCGGCGGGTCAGCACCAGGCTCTTGCCCAGCGCCAGGCACACCACGAGGAACACGAGGCCGCCAATCAGCATGCTCAGGGTGGTCGTAGTCAGAGCCCCATGGCGTCGCACCACATTGCGGCCCGCCACCGTGTAGACCGCCCACGAGAGGCCAGAAAGAGCCGCCAGCAGCCCCCCGAGCACGTGCTGTGGGTTGCCCGCTGCCACCTGGGCCGGCACCCCGCCCAGAACCAGGAGGCACCCAGCTACGCCCAACGCCACACCCATCACCTTGCCGACCCCCACACGCTCGCCGATCAGCAGCGACATCGGCACGATCAGCACGGGGTTGGAGTTCATAATGATCTGCACCACGGTGGAGTTCGTGCGCTCGAGTGCCAGGAACACGAAGAAGCCCATCGCGAAGCCGCCCGTGAGGCCGAGGGCCAGGAACGGAAGCGGCTCCCGCACAATGGCACCCAGAGCCCGGCCGCGGCCCATCACGGCCATCGCCGCTGCAAGCACAATGCCACTGGTCCCGAAGCGATAGAGCCCGAGCACCACGGGGTCCGTCGGCTCCTCGTGGTGAATCGCCCACCGCCCCAGCACGAACACCGTGCTCCAGGTCAGGCATGCAAACGCGCCCAGGAGCACCGCGCGCACAGGGATGTCCGGAGTGTGTGCTCTGGCTGTCATGGCCCACTATCCTAGCGGATGGGATACACTCGCGCCAGTCACGTGAAGGCCGACATCTATCCGTACCGCCGCCCCGGACCCCTCAGCAGCGGTTGCTGAACCAGTCTCCAGGCGGTCCAATCATGTTGACAGGGGGACTTGCGCAGTTGACGTTTCGCAACATCGACGTAAGTCTATGCACCACAATGCCTAAAGGCCACTTCGCGACGGCACGCTGTCTGGAGATGTTTCCAGGCGACAACATGCCAGCGGGATTTCTGCGCGCGCCATGCGCTTGGCGTACGCTCGCGGGAAACCACAACTCACTGCGGATCATAAGACTTACGAAGAAGCAGAACGTGGCCGCTGAGATGATTCGGGCGGCATGCTGTTTGCTATCACTACTATTAGCTTTGGCGATCCGTCGTGGGCTTACCACGATTGGTCATCGCGGGGAAGGAGAGAAATCATGATCGAGCACATCTGTGTGAGGAGTTCCCTGATGCGTCGAAGCCTCTTTCTCGTTGCCGTGGCCGCGCTCATGATTCT
>Ga0272441_10002009_pt1 | contig 42349 bp, 31 predicted proteins | sample SSMProp6N_FD_193582 | JGI IMG/M metagenome (GOLD analysis project Ga0272441, IMG submission 193582) | Marine sediment archaeal communities from Little Sippewissett salt marsh, Falmouth, MA, United States - SSM-Prop-6N | ecosystem: Environmental > Aquatic > Marine > Wetlands > Sediment ...
GAAATACGACCCCATGAGAAATTTTTTGATTTTGATGCCAAATATAAAAAAGGTCTAACAGATTATATCATCCCGGCCGAAATCAGTGTGCATACAGGAAATCAAATAAAGACATGTGCCTTGGAGGCTTTTCGGTTATTGGATTGTCGTGATTTCGCCCGTGCGGATTTTATATTGGATGATGATGGCCTTTTTTATTTTCTTGAAATGAATACGATCCCAGGATTTACAGCGACCAGCCTATTGCCAAAAGCGGCTCACGTAGCAGGATATGATTTTCCCGATTTATGTGTAGAGATCCTTAATGCGGCACACACACGGCACAGGCCGCGAAACAAGGTCTATAAAAATTTTTAATGCGGGTTAATTTAGTGTAAAGGATTGTTATGGCAAAAAAAAATCGAAAAAAGAATTCTTGGCCCATTAACATCATCAGATATTCTGTCGTTTTAACTTTTGTTTGTTTCTTGTTTGTTTTTTTATACAAAAGCGGCATTTCTTTTTTACAAAATACCGAAATGTTCAAGGTCAAGGAAGTTATTTATTCTCCCTCTTTAGGTTATATCGATGCCAATCAGCTTGATCGCTACAAAGGCAAGAGCCTTTTTGAAATAAGTTTAAAAGACATTCAAACAAGGTTACAGCGAGAGTATCCCGATATGGATTCCCTCAGGGTGGTGATGGTATTCCCTAACCGTCTCGTTATTCAAGCCCAAAAGCGAGAGCCTTTTATGGTGATAGAGAATAATGATAAGGATATTGTGGTTGATAAGTTCGGCATAGTTATTCAGGCCATAGCCAGAAACCCTTTAGACTTGCCAAAAGCCCGAGGAATTAAGGCCTATGTCCAAAAGGGTGTTTTAAAACCATATCCCGACCGTGACGTGAAATATGCCATCAAAATTGTTGAAAGTGTTATGAAGAATCCTTATCTGAATGCTTATAGCGTTGAGTCTGTCAACATGGCCCAGCGTTCGAAAATAGAACTTTATCTAAGGCATGGGATGCTTAATCTCAAGCCACTTTTCGTCCTGTTAGATCATGAGGATATTGCACAGAAGATTCACAAGTTGGGAATTTTATTGTCGCAGGGTGATCTGGAATTGCAGGATGTTAAATATATTGATTTAAGATTTCGTGAGCCTATTTTATCAAAGAAATAAAAAAGAAAGTCTGAGTATGCTAAAGAAGTTCATCACGGAAAGATATTTTTGTGGCCTGGATATAGGGACACAATCGATAAAGGCATCTATTGTCGAGCGAATGGACGATAGCAAGGCCTCTATTGTTGGTGTCTATGAAACACCGACGAGAGGGTATTATAAAGCATCAATTACGGATTTGGACGAATTATCGGAATGTATTCATAAAACCCTGGCGGCCCTGAGTAAAAAGACGGGGATTAAGATAAAGGATCTTGTTTTGGGGATCGGTGGTGAATTAGTGCAGATCCGTCCCAGTCAAGCCGTCATCGCCTTGATCGATAGGGGTAATAAAATTATTACAAGGCAGGATATCATCAAAGTCCAGACCCAGGCACGTTTGTTGGGTTCCAACATGGATGAAATTGTTGTGCATAATTTCCCTCAGTATTATAAGGTCGATGATGTCAACATGGCATCCAATCCCCTAGGGCTCTATGGTCGTAAACTGGAAATGAGTTGTCTTTTGATATTGGTCCAAGGCACGGCCATTAAAAATTTAACAACAGCCGTGAATCAAGCCGGATATGATGTGGCCCATCTTTTTTTCGCGAGTTATGCTTCGTCCCAAATTAATCTCTCTGCCCAAGAAAGAAAACAAGGGAGTATTTTAGTTGATGTAGGTTCTTCGTTGACGAATATTCTGATGTACAAGGATGATCAAGTACGATCGATCTTTCAGATCAAGATGGGCGGAGACGGGATCACTCAAGCCATTGTCCAGGATATAAATATAACTTTTGATTTGGCGGAAGAGATCAAGAAATCATATGCTGCCGCGATAGGGACGGATAAACAAAATGATGAAGAGATATTGATCAGAAAAGATGATAATTATATTCCCGTTCAGAAAAAGCTTATTCACCAATCGATTGAACCTTTGATAAATGATTTTGCATCCTCTATTGTCAAAGCCATTAATGAGTCTCCTTTTTATGATCAAATGAATAGCGGCATTGTTATGTCCGGAGGAGGGGCTCTTTTACAGGGACTGCCAGAACACATTGAACAGATTACCAATTTGCCTGTTCGGATGGGGCAGGTTAAGTTTTCTAAGCGCAGATTACATAATACCGCTACATTTTCTTCCGCCGTGGGATTGGCTCAATTAGGCCTGGATATATCAGGTGGGGTGAAATTTCAACATCCCAAAAGAGAACAGAAGATGCACCAATGGATTAATAAGATTAAGGAGCTATATCAGGAATATTTTTAAATTATTTTTTAAAAGAATTTGTGAAGGGATAGCGTCCCCCAAGGTGATGGTTGTATCAATGGCTGTTACTATGTTTTGAGCGCAGAAGGTTGTAATTGATGTCTTTGAGTATGATTTTGATTCGAACCATACCGTTGAAAATATAAAGCATCCAGAATGAATTTAGAATGAGAAGGATTATGACAATTGATGTCAGCATAGATTGATGGACTAAAAGGTGTTCCATCATATTGTCAGAGACAATATGTTGGGAGAGATCAAGTGTTTTAAATGTATTGAAGAGAAAAAGAAAAAATATAATGACCAGGACGAATTCGAAAAACAATAAATAAAAATGCCGCATCATCCAGCGAGCACACTGGTTATCAAAGTGTCGGACTTTTGACATAATGTCAGAAAATTTCATTTCATGCCCTTTCGTTCTTATTTAATATTAAATTAGGACATAGTTAAGTTCAATATTTTTTGTGTTTTTTAATAAAATTATCTAAAATATGCCTTTTTAGGATACTCAAGTTTTTGCTTGTGAAGATGATATGTGCGATTTAAAATAGCTCTGAAATAGGTTCATATCACAAAGTAACGTAAATCTTAGGATTTTTATGAAATATTTGATTATAGTAATATTCTTCTTTCTTGTCGAGATTCATGGGTGTAGCCGTCCACCGCCACCCCAAGAAGGATATGTGAAGGAAGAATTCCTAAGTACGGAAGAAAAGGTTACAGAAGATGCCTCTGGTAAAGAAAAAAAGTATCAACGGTTTGACGAGAGCGGGAACCTTATCGCGCAAGGTGAAGTCCGTAACGGCCAGGTTTTTGAAACCCGCTTTCAATATGATGGGTCAGGGAATCTCGCGGCTCGTTCTGAATATATTGATGATAAACTTAATGGTATTGTTCGGGGATATAATTCTACAGGGACAGTTTATACGGAGATGACCTATAAAAAGGGAATGTTACATGGCCCCACCCGAGAATATTCCCCTGAAGGTGTTCTCCTTTTTGAGCGTAATTACAAAAATGATAAATTGCAGGGTATTACCCGTGAATACACCAATGGTGAAGTGAGGGTTGAGAAAAATTATGTTAATGATAAATTGAATGGGATTTCTCGCCATTATTATGATAATGGCAATATCTATATGGAGAAATCCTTTAAAAATAATGTTTTGCATGGCGTGACTCGTGAATATGATTCCAAAGGAAATCCAGCTCAGGAATATTTGTACCAAGAAGGTGAATTGGTCGCTGAAAAAGAATTTTACGATAATAATAATGTCATGCGTGAAACGATCATGGAAGGCGGTAAGGCTGTCTGGGTTAAGGAATATTATGATAGCGGAGCCTTGATGCGCGAAAAGATCTTAAAGAATGGTCGTCCCATTCAATTAAATGAATATTATGATAATGGCTCCATTATGTATAAACGTTTTTATGAAAATGGAATCCTTCGCAAAAGTCAACAATTCGATCCGCAAGGTAATCTCCTCGAATCACATAATTATTAATTTTTTTAGTTTTATTCATTATGGCTCTCCTGGGCTATGACAAGTTAGGTTTCTTACAGGCCCATAAAATATTACAAGTTATCTTAGTGATATTGACGATGGGCGGGATAGGGGCCCAAGGATGTTTTTGTGAAAGTGAGGGGTCTATGGATTATCAACGGCACAAAATGGTTGAACAACAGATTAACAATAGGGGTGTCGGGGATGAAACGGTCATAGCGGCTATGTTGAAGGTCAAACGGCATTTATTTGTCCCTGAAGAGCTCCGTTCTCAAGCTTACGAAGATTATCCTTTGCCTATAGGTGAGGGGCAGACCATTTCCCAACCCTATATTGTCGCCTTTATGACAGAGGCGCTAAATCTTAGCCGTGAAGATAAGGTCTTGGAAATAGGGACGGGTTCTGGGTATCAGGCTGCGGTCTTGGCTGAGATAGTCAAGGAAGTTTTTAGTATAGAGATTATCAAGGAATTAGCTGAACGGGCGCAAAAAACCTTACAAGAAATAGGGTATCGTAATATTTATATACGGCACGGAGATGGCTTCCTGGGATGGCCAGAAGAAGCTCCTTTTGATGCTATCATTGTCACAGCAGCTCCCAATGAAGTCCCCTCCAAACTCGTTGACCAATTAAAGGTGGGCGGGAGAATGGTTATTCCTGTTGGTTCATTTTCTCAGGATTTATACCTAATAAAGAAAACAGAAGACGGATATGAAAAACAGCGATTGTTAGCGGTTAGATTTGTGCCCATGGTTAAAGGGAAGAAAGACTTGTGATGCAGATATCTTAAGAAAACGTTTTCCCGAAACATCTTTTCTCATATTTAAAATTAGTGGTGAATATATTATACTTCCAACATGATATTCATATGTTGGAAATTTTTATTTAGACGTCATAAATATAGAAAATTAATACTAATCTTTTTAATACTGATATGGACGGAATGTTCTGTCTTCGGGCAGGGTAGTACAAAAGATGGGATTTATCTTACTTATCCTCAAGATTCTTTTTTGGATTTATTAGAAAGTTACAGGGACCTTAACAGGGATGGGATAGTTATCGAATATTATGAGAATGGTGATATTGAGAAGCTCTATCATTATACAGCCGGTCAAAAGGATGGTTATGCGACTAAATATTATGCAAATGGGCAAATATGTTATAAATTGCATTATAAAGATGGCATCCAGGTTGGACCGGCTTTATTCTTTTATGACAATGGACAGTTAAAAGCCCATTTTCTTTATGACAATGGGAAGATTCAAGGCCTAGCAAGATTTTATTGTAACGAAGGTTTGTTAAAAATAATGGCTTTATATGATCATGGTATCCTTGTCAAGGTTCGGGAGTTCGATGATCAGGGCCATTTGATTTCACAGAGAGCACTCTAGCCTATCCCTTCCAATTGGACGTATGCGTATAATTTCATTCCTATCTTGTTTTCAAGATATTTTCGAGTTAAAATAGCGGCATACATCATAATGTGGATTACTGATATAAAATAAATGTTTTGTCATTTTCATACAAAAAGGCTCGCGGTCAGCAAATGCGCTAATTGCGGTATCCCGCTATGCATGGAATGCCGCGTCATTGCCAAGGGTAAGATTTTCTGTAAAAAATGCTCGACGATTGATATGCCTGATTTCCTTGTCATCCCCAAAAGGAAGGCTGGTTTGGCTGCTTTTTTGTCTCTCATCATTCCTGGGGCGGGTCAGATTTATAATGGGCAAACGCGTAAAGGGTTTATATTTCTCTTATCGAGTTGGCTTATAATCCCTTGGCTGTATGGTATCTATGATGCTTTTGTAAGTGCCAGGCGTATCAACCGAGAAGGCATAAAATCGGCCCCTTCATTATTGGCTTTCTTTATCATTACTTTTATTGTTTTGCTTGTATATTTTTCCTTCTTTTTTGCCTATCAATTTTATAGCCAGGTTGATTATCAGGGGATTGCTGTGCGGCATAACTTAAAGAAGTTAGCCAATGCCTTGGAATCGTATAGAAGAGATAAAGGTTTTTATCCCCAAGATTATCTGGAATTGTATAATACAGAACCGCGCTACATCGATGAATTATACTGTGATGTTGAGATGGCCCAATACCACTATTCCTGTGTATTTACAATGTCAGGATACCATGTAAAGGCTGAGCCCCTGTATAAGGATAGCCAGGCAGGCTTAAAGATTTATCAACTAAAGACGGGGGGAGCAATCTCTGTCGAAGAATAACTTTTTTGTGATTATGTAGGCTGGCCACGCATGGGTATATTTGAGAAATATTCAAAGAGAAATATTATAACTGCCCTCCTGGCCATTCTTCTAATTACATTCTTTTCTTTTTTTCCATGTGTCCACAACAATATATTGCATTGGGACGACCCGGCACATCTAACCAATAATCTTCATATCCGGCAATTAAGCATCAAAAATCTCATTGCCATTTTTTCCACACCAGTCATGCTGGTTTATGCCCCTCTGACGATTCTTTCTTTTGCGATTGAATTTCATTTCTTCCAATTTAATCCGTTCATTTATCATGTGAATAATTTGATTTTGCACCTGGGGGTGTCGGGATTGATTTTTTTATTCCTGTTACGGATCGGATTTAGTATGCGGGTAGCCTTTTTGAGTACGTTGATTTTTGCCGTGCATCCTACCCGGGTCGAATCGGTTGCTTGGATTACGGAAAGGAAGGATGTCCTGTATGCCTTTTTCTATGTGGGGGCATTACACCACTATTGGAGTTATCTTCAGTCACGGAGGAAAAGATATTTTATCTTTGCCTTAATGGGGGGACTTTTGAGTATCTTGTCAAAACCAATGGCCTGGAGTCTACCCCTTATTCTTTTGTTATGTGATTGGTTTTATGGGCGAAAAATGCAAAAAGATGTCTTGTGGGAGAAATTAGCCTTTGTTTCTTATATGTTTCCCATTGCATGCATAACCTTGCTCGTTACCCTTAACAGTGCAGGACACACGCTATTTCAGGGCGTTTTACTTTTGTCCTGGAGTTTTTCTTTCTATATTCAAAAATTTATATTTCCAGTTAATTTGAACACAATTTATGGCATTCCCCAGCCCGTACGTTATGTAAACCCCGCTATTAATTATAGCTTGTTTGTTAATTTGGTATTTTGGGGCCTTGTCATATATTTTAGAAAACATAGAAAAGTTTTATTTGGCGCTCTCTTTTTCGTATCGACGATATTTCTTGTCCTAAAAAGTCATGATGTCCCAGGAGTCAATTTTGTCGCTGATCGCTACATGTATATGCCAGCCCTGGGGCTTAGTATTGTCGTCAGTTATGCCATCGATCGATTGTTGAGATTTTTGCGGAAGCATAAGTTTTGTTTTTATACAATCTATGGCCTGACCGTTATAGGCATATTATTTTTGTGTGTGAGTACATATCGATTGACGCAGGTATGGAAAAGTGATCTAAGTCTCTGGAGTTATGTCTGTAGGTTGTCCCCTGATAATCCAATTGCTTTTGCCAACCGGGGAACGGCTTACCATCAGATGGGGCAAAGTGACTTGGCGTTAAAGGATTTTAACCGGGCCCTTGAGTTAGATCAAGAGCATGTTGCCGCTTACAATAATCGTGGGGTCATTTATTTGGAGAGGAATAATTATGAGTCAGCTTTAAATGATTTGAATAGGGCCGTCGCGCTTAAACCAGATTATACCCAGGCGTTTTTTAATCGAGGCCGACTTTATGCACAAAAGAATGATTATGATGCCGCCCTAAAAGATTTCCACAAGGCGATTGAATTGAATCCATATTTTATGCCCGCGTATATGGCCAAGGCCAATCTTTTTATTTCATATCACCAATATCATAAAGCCCTTGAGGATTATCAAAAGGTATTGAGCTTTGATCCATATAATAATAAGGCTTTCTCGATGCAGGCACATATTTTAAATCATTTACAGGATTTCGATGCTTTAATTGATCTTTACACACAGTTTATAAAAACATTCCCTCAAAATGTTAAAGGGTATAATTTAAGAGGCATTGCCTACACCTTAAAAGGGGAATATGGGCAGGCTAAAAAGGATTTTAATCATGCGTTAAAGATAAATCCTTCAAATGCTGAAGCTTATAATAACAGGGGGAATATTTATTTTCATTTAGGTGATTTAAAACAGGCTTTTGAAGATTTTCATACAGCCATTAAGTACAATCCGCGCTATATGGAGGCCTATAATAATTTAGGCAATATGTATTTACTCAAGCGACAATATGCCCAGGCGGTTGACTATTATACCCAAGCGATTAATTTAAATGATCAGTATCCAACTTTTTTTTATAGGCGTTCCTGGGCTTCAGCAAAATTAGGTGACTTTCAGACAGCTCTGCAAGATGCCCATCAAGCGCAGGCTTTGGGATTGCCAGGTTTGGAAAAGTATATCAAAGGGCTTGAAAAGCTTATGGCCATAGAAGATTCGGGGGTGGTCCTCCAGCCCATGTCCCTGGAAGGGGTTTCCCATTAATATTTATTAGCATGGATTGTGGGGAGGATTCAATGGAAAATTTATCAGCCATACAAGGGGATATTACGGAATTAAAGGTAGATGCGATCGTGAACGCAGCCAACCGTTCGCTGTTGGGCGGAGGGGGGGTGGATGGTGCCATTCACCGGGCGGCAGGTCCTGAATTGATGGAGGCATGCAAGAAATTAGGCGGGTGCCCTACCGGAGATGCGAAAATAACAAAAGGATTTAAATTGCCGGCGCAGTATGTGATTCATGCTGTCGGTCCGGTCTGGAGGGGGGGGCAAGGGGATGAGGCGGGGCTATTGGCAAGTTGTTATAGGCGGTCATTGCAGTTGGCCCATGAACGCAATCTAGGCAGCATGGCCTTCCCGTGTATTGCGACAGGTATTTATCATTTCCCTAAGAAAGAGGCTGCTCAAATTGCCATAAAAACGGTCAGAGAAGGCTTAAAAACATATACTGGAATTAAGAAGGTGATTTTTGTTTGTTTTTCACATGATGATTTACACATTTATGAGGAATTGTTATCTTGACTTATTGTCATGAAGAAATAGATTGGTTCAGGAATATATGGCGCAGTCGGCAAGGGCCGTGGCCCTACCTGAGACATTGGCTGGCACTTGTTTTGCCCGTCGAGATACTGATGTTTATTTTTAATCGTTATCTGCCAATAATCTACGTTGGCGTTGCCTTATTATTTACCGGGGGTTTTCTTTTGAGATTGCTTAAGGTTTACCCCGGCAAACCTGAGCCGCTCATTCTGGATCTCTCTGGCATCCTGATTGCGATAATTTATGGGTTGACGGCCCAAGCGGTAGGCTTAAGCCCCTGGCGTTTTTTGTTAATTATCACATCCTCGGCGATTATTCTGCCACATATTTTTTATATCCTTAATACTTTTAAGTTAGAATGAAATTATTTATTGGAACCAGTGGGTATAGTTATAAACATTGGGCCAATGGTGTATTTTACCCAGTCGGTTTGCCAACGACCAAATGGCTTGAATATTACGGCGGGTGTTTTAATAGTGTTGAGCTCAATGTTACTTTTTATCGGCTACCTCCAAGAACTGCTTTTGTCGGCTGGGACAAAAAGACGCCTGAGGATTTTCGTTTTACCATTAAAGGGAGCCGTTACATCACTCATATCAAAAGGCTAAAAGATGCCGATGATTCATTAGGGTATTTGGAAGAAAATACAGAGCCATTATGGCCTAAGATCGAGTGTGTTTTATGGCAATTACCACCTAGCTTTAAGAAAAATGAAGAACGCCTTGAGAATTTTTGCCTCTCGATAAAAAAGCAGGAGAGGTTAAGTCAGCTTCGGCATGTTTTTGAATTCAGGGATAATAGTTGGTTTTGCGAAAAAATTTATGCTATCCTAAAATATTATCATCACATCGTTTGTTTTGCCCATGAGCCACAAAAGATAGGAGAAAAAATCATATTAGGTGATTTTATTTACTTTCGGTTTCATGGGGGCACGGATCGCTACACATCTAATTATACCGAAAGTGAGTTGTCCCAGTGGGCCGAGGAGATTAAAGGATATGCCGGTCATGCGCAAGCCGTGTATGTGTATTTTAATAATGATGCGTTTGGTTTTGCCCCCCAAAACGCGCAACTTTTAAGAGAATTTCTGGAAGAATAATGAGAGAAACCTTGTTCGATAGTGAAGAATTCTTAACCGTCTCAAAATTGAATCACCTTATTCAAGACGTTATTCAGATGGGCTTTCCACAATCCGTCTGGGTATGTGGCGAAATTCAGGGATTCGACCGAAATCGTGACAAAAGGCATGTTTTCTTTGAATTATGTGAAAAGGATGAGCAGACCAAGGATATTATTGCCCGAATAGGATTGGTGATTTTCTCTAATCGACGGGAACATATTAAACGCGTGCTTAGCGAAGCCCAAAATGCATTTGACCTAAAGGATGATATTGAGGTTAAGTTTCTTTGTAAAGTTGACTTTTATCCGCCCCATGGATCTGTGCGTTTAATCGTCGATAGTATAGATCCGGTGTATACCTTGGGGAAAATCGCTCAAGAAAAACAAAAATTAATCGCTCGGCTCAGGGGAAAGGGTGTTTTGGATAAAAACAAACAAGTGGAATTCCCTTTGGTGCCAATCCATATCGGATTGATCACGGCTTTTGACTCAGCGGCCTATAATGATTTTATCTCTGAATTAACATTAAGTCGTTTAGGCTTCCGTGTTTACCACAAAAGTGCTTTAATGCAGGGGAAAAATGCTGAAACCTCGGTATGTGAGGCCCTCAATATCCTGAGCAAGATTAAGATCCTCGATGTGATCGTTATCACTCGGGGCGGCGGTTCTTTAGCAGAACTATCCTGTTTCGATTCCGAAAGGATCGCCCACAAGATCGCGGCCTCTAGAATACCCGTATTAAGCGGCATCGGTCACGAGATCAATATAACCATTACGGATCTGGCGGCGCACACGTACCAAAAGACACCCACAGCCATCGCGCGATTTCTTGTTGAGCACATTAACGGTTTTATGACACAGATTGATGGAAATGGCAGACGTATTCTTGATTTATCCACACAACAGCTTAAGGAGGCCCAGAGGAACTTACGGGAGGATGCTTTCAATTTAAGGGAGGGCACACGTACATATTTAAAGAAGCATCACCAAAAGATCCAGGATTTAATTGCCGTCATTCGTTTGCAGCCCATTAAGAGTTTAAAAGTTCTAGGTGACAATCTTTTGAGTTATCATAAAACGATTTGTAAGGCCGTGAAAATATCTTTTAAGAATTATGATACACAACTGGGGCATTTTCAAAGAATGATCGATCTAGCGAAGCCGCAAAATACCTTAAAGCGAGGTTTTAGTATCACACGCACGGCGGAAGGTAGATTATTAAGAAGTATAAAAAATGTCCACCCCTCAGATAAGGTCACAACTCAATTATCAGACGGAAAATTAGAGAGTCAAATTTATTTCATTAAAAAGGGAGGCAAATAGTGCCGGAAATAAAGTACGCTAAGGCCCTCAAAAGACTTGATGAGATCTTAGGGAAGATCGAAAATGAAGAAATTGACGTGGATGAACTGTCTGACCGCGTCAAAGAAGCGGTGGAATTAATACGTCTTTGTAAGGATAAGCTGACGAAGGCTGAGATGGAAGTGCAGCAGGTCGTCGAAGACTTTAAGATCGATACGCAGGATCCACATGAAACATAAAAAAAGAAATATAGGTGTTTTGGGATACCTGTCAATCATTGCGATCTTAGTCGGTATAGTTTCCTGTGACAATGTTTCGGAGCAAAAAAGGTACCGGGTTATTAAAGTTTACGACGGAGATACCGTCGGTTTTGCCAACAGGGCCCATGTGCGTTTACTGGGGATTGATTGCCCGGAGATGGTGGACAATGCCAAGTTGAATGCTGATGCCAGGTCTATGGGGCAGAGCAAGGATTTTATTAAAGAGCAGGGCCGGCAAGCCTTTGAATTCACACACAAATTATTAATGCATGAAAAGGTGCAGGTAGAGTTTGACAAGGAAAAGAAAGATAAATATGGACGGTGGTTGGCATATTTATGGATTGAATTAGGAAACCCTGGCTCCAGTCTCAAGGTTGATGTCCCGGCCTATTTCGTCAAAGTATTGCGTAAAGATCCCCATGGAAAAAATAAAGAATATATTTTTGTGAATGCCACTATTATTAAGGCCGGGTTTGCTTATCCTTTCGCGACGTCAGATTCATTAAGATACGGGGATATGTTGCGTCAACTGTATGATCAGGCTAGGGCAGAGAAGCGCGGTTTATGGCAGGCGAACTAGTCCTCGGTTTTGATTATTTTGTTGATGATTAAGGAAATGATCACAAGGCAGAAGACCGCTAATCCCAATGCGTAGTATTGATAAGCTATCCATCCTGAGATCAGGTATTGGAGTGATAAAAGGACAATGCCTAAAGTCATAGAAATAAAAACTAAACGGACCCATTGCATCCGTTTTTGTTTTGAAGATTGCTTTTCCTCCATTGTTATCTCCTTTATATAATGGACGTATGTTAGCGTAAGATCAAAACTTGTTGCCCCACGATCTCCCATTGCTGAATATTTTGTAATCCCGTAAGCATCCAGGGATACAGGATAAAAACCAGGATATACAACCAAAAGCCAACAGAGAAACCCACCGAAATCAGGTCCCAAAAGATCTCCCAGTGAACGGGGCGATAAAATAGATCAGCATAGGCGCTTTTTAATCCTTTTTGCCGTCTTATGCGCGCGAATTCCTCATAGATGATTTTACGAGCCACGATTTTTCCGGTTAAGATATCATCCAGGATGTTGAAATATTCGATATTATAATCGCATTCTTCATCCGTGTGCGTTCCTTTTCTATATTTCATCTCGCAACGCGGACAAAATTCCGTGTATTGCATGTGGAATAAATTCGAGTTAATGACATTAAATATGAACCAGGGGATATTCAGCAAGGTTGTGATGCGGACGGGGGCTATGAAGAACCGCTTGAGCCGCCGGCCGTGCTTGAGACGGTTCTTGTAAAGATCAAAATCTAAAAATAAGGAGCGGTTTTTTAAATATCCTCGAATATGATATTGTTTATAAGAATCTGTCAGCTGACGTTTGCCTTTACCTTGGATGGAATCTTCAAAGGCCTTTTGCTGGGTGAGAGATAAGGCTTCCTTGAGTGAAACCTCTTGTAAGGTGCCCTTGCAATTTTGGCACACCATAATATGTTCACGATGTAATGTCTGGCAACGAGGGCAAATTTTCATAATATAGTAATGGTTAATCTGTTTAGTAATAGTTTATGCTTATTTTTTAGGACAGACAAGGGGAGAAGATTAAATTTTTTTGGGGTTATCTATTTTCACTCTCCTTGAAAGAAGATTTCATAATTATGCACGATCTTTAAAAAATCTTTTATAATACTTTTTATGGGATTAAAACAACCAATCAGAGATATCCTAAATTTTTTCAAAGGTTTTTGCTTCAATCCATGGTTATTTTTGTTGTTTATTACTGGTGTTTTTCTTAGGTTGAAACCTTATCTGGAAGGGTATCCTTTATGGGTTGATGAATCATATCGCGCCCTTCAAATTATTATTCCGACCTGGAAAGAAATTTTTTATTTTACTCCTATTTTACCTGGTCAACCAGAGTCCCCACTTGGCTTGGTCGTGGTTCAGAAATTATTAATCACTTTTTTCGGCCCCCATGAGAATGTTTTACGTTTTGTTCCTTTTTTATGTGGCGTGAGCACCATCTTTCTTTATTATATTTTTCTTAAACGTTATTTTGATTCTCAAATATTATTCCTGGCCTTGTCGCTTGTTGTTTTTAATGAGAGGTTAATTTATTATTCTACTGAATTGAAGCCTTACTCAAGCGACGTTTTTTTTAGTCTTCTGCTCTACATTTTTATGTTTAATATTCATCATCATCAATACAAACGTCAGGATCTCATGCGTTTCGGAATAGTGGCCGGGATTTTCATGTGGTTCTCTCATGCCACTTTATTCATTACCGCGACAATTACCTTATGGATAGGGTATCGTTTTTATAAATACAAAGAATACAAGGAAATGTTAAATTTTTCTCTTATTGTCCTATTTTGGATTTGTAATTTTTTGGCCATTTATTATTTATCGTTTGGGAGTATGGTGGGGAATGATAAATTAATAGGCATGTGGGGAGATGGATTTCTGCGTTATAGGATTTTGTCTCTTGATTTCATTTCTTGGCTTAGAGATGTGATCGTGGCTGCTTTCGCGAGGCCCATCGGTGTTTATTTTCCGATCATTACTATCCCAGTTTTTATTCTAGGATGTATTATTTTGTCAAAAAAACAATGTTTCTCTTTGTTTCTTTTGTTGGGACCTGTCCTATTAGTTTTGTTGGCGGCTATTTGTAAAAAGTACCCTTTTAAAGAGAGGATGTTATTATTTCTTGTCCCAGCTTTTATGGTATTGATTTCTTATGGCTATATTACCATTTTATCTTTTATGAAACGCTGGCGAATACCCGTCTCCTGTGTTTTAGGCTTTATCTTGTTGTTTTATCCCGTCACCCAATCAGTATCTTTTTTGTTTAAGAGTCGACAAATTTCTGATAATCATAAAATTTTGTCGTATTTAGATAAAAATTACCAAACAGGTGATTTTATTTGTTTGAATGTCTCAGGGACATTACCTTATTGGTATTATGGGTATCTTTTAAAATTTAATAACCGTTTATTTTCTGAAAAAATAGAGACTTATAAAGGTCCTCTTTACACGAGTCCAGAGATTGGGATATTTTATGAAGAGGTGCATAAGGATGATGGCGGACATTCTTTTGTTGAGTATTCTGTCGAACAGGTCTATTACACAGCTGACGGTAGATATCAATTTTGTCATACCCCCAGGGTAATCCTTCCCATTTATGAAAATTCGTCTTTGGAATTTTTTCAGTCTAAGAGAGTGTGGCTTGTTTTCCTGGAAATGCCGGATGAAGCCAAAGAGTTTGTGTTAAAGCTTTTTAAAGGGCGTGCCCAAAAAATATCTCAAGAAGTGGGCAAAAGGGGCTTGATTTCATTATATTTGCTTGATCATACTCTTAATTGAATCATACATATTATTGGTTATTGATGGTAAATGTTATGGCTTAGTAAAATGCGATTTTTAAATTTATTTATATTTGTATCTTTCTTGCCAATTTTTTTCAAGTTGATATAATACTGCCAATTAGCAGTAAGTAGTAAGAAAAAAGAAATATCAATATCGAGAAGGCCTTGACCCTGCTTATTGCTTACTGCTTACTACTTATAACTAACTTTGCGCCTGTAGCTCAGCTGGATAGAGCACCTGCCTTCGGAGCAGGGTGTCGGGGGTTCGAATCCTCCCAGGCGCGTAATATGGCTTTGATGACCAATGAATAATTTGAATACCTCCTATATCGTTAGCCGACTTATACTTATTGTATCAATTCTTATCGCTGTTATTTTAGGTGTGAATACTTGGGATATCACCTTTTGGCCTTCCGATGCCAAAGATTTTTATCTGGACTTCGCCCTGCAGATGATGCATATCGATCATATTTCCGAAATCCATCATGTTATGGATGATCAATTTGTCCGATGGGGGCACGGCAAGGAAATATTTTTTCTATTTATATCATTTGTCCAGAGATGTTTATCAGATTTTGAAACATTAAGGCCGATCATAATCTTAAACTTGGCATGTTTTTCTCTTTCGGCCATTCTAGTATTCTTGATCGCAAGAAAATACTGGGGGCAGGACGCAGGAGTAATTTGTTGGTTTTCTTTTACGTTTTGTGTTTGGCCATACCTTTATATCCTCATGGCAAAACACCTCCCCTTGGGATTGGCTTTTTTCTTATTATCAGTTTTTGTATTGTTCTTTACCCAAGATTCATTATGGGGCCGGATTAATTTTTGGCTTTCGGGACTTTTGTTCGGCTTTTCGGTTTTTTCTTCCACGCCATCGATGCTTTATGCACCTTGTCTTTTCGCCGCATTTTTATACCGCATTTATGAGCTTAATATTGACCGCGAATTTGATTTGTTTCTTTGGATTAAGACTTTCTTGATTTATGGCCTTTTAGTCTTTTTAGGCTTGATGGTAACGTTTTTATATGTAAATTTACCTGATTTGGCTTACAATATCAAAAGCTACATGACACATGTCTATATAAGCGCCCATCACAATCATTTCTATTATAACCAGCCCTATTTGCAACAGTGGTTCCCTTTTCAGGCGATTGATGTTGTCCGTGGGGGATGGCTATGGATAGTCCGCTATTTTTTCTTAATTATGCCTGTTATGCTTCCTGTTTATGGTTTATGTTTGACATACCTTATTTTTATGGGGATCATACATAAGAACCGTCTTTTTTGTATGAATACCGGTATTTGTATTCTCATCAGCTTGGCCGCACCCTTGATGGCTGAGATAGCCGGCGTTGCCCAGTATGCAGCCAATTATTTCCCGGCACTTATCGGTATAGTTTTTTTAATAGGATATACGTTTAATGTTATGAAAAAAAACGGGATATATTTACTGCGAGGTCGCTTGAAATATGTCATTTTTTTGATAGGTTTTCTCCATTTGGGATTAAACCTTTCCCTTTTTATGGATGATGTGTATCCAACTCGGATGTGTAAGGCTTTTTTATCCCGCCGGATTAATAAAGATAAGACCACCCGTTTCTTTACTTACCGAAAGCATCCTCATGTGGGTCGCATGCTTCCTTATCTCAATCCGGAGATGACCAAGGGTTTGCGGTTTTCACAGATGAATTCTATTGCCCAGATCCCTGCGGGGTCCATTTTTATACCGCCATCGACGGGGGATTCGATTTTTAAAGCCATGACCAGTGAGTATAACCAATTCGATGACGATCTTTTTTTATCCGCTTTGTTTGAGCGTAATAAAATTGAAAAATATGCGCTTTATTCATATCCCACCCTGGCCTCCAGCCGTATTTGGTTGCATGAGGAAGAAATTCTCTCGTATCGTCGTTTGATCTTAAAACATCGATTTATTGAAGACAATTATCCCCTGACGCGGTTATGGGTTTTAGATGCCCAAAGACTCCATGATGACTTAAAAAACAACATGCCATTGCCTGAGGATTTGTATTTGGTGCAAAACAAGCTTCTCAGGATTGGGGCAAAAAGAAAAGTCTTGATGTTTGAAGGCTATGCCACGATCAGGCCCTTTCCCAAGTCTGTCAATCAGGTCATCACGCAAATTCACAAGGTTAATGATCCTCAGGACAGCCTTGTCCTTTATGTGTACAAAGTCTCTCCCTATGAGACGATTTGGATTAATGCAGCTGAGAATTTCTACTCATTGCCTTTGCCCGCTCAGGAAATAAGCCGAGATAAGGATGGTCTGGCCGTTTTCCAATTTGACACACCGCTTAAGTTGGATAAGGGGAGGCATTTGTTTATGATTTATCGTACCGGAGAGCCGGATGATGACAATTATTACCGGATTCATCAGGCCAGAATAGCTGTTCGTTGAATATATTGTTGATTATCGATGATCCCAGAAATACAATTCAAAAAGTTAATTTAAAAACCAAATTATCTTTACAACCAATAAAGATTTTTATATGATAGAAACAATATTTATAAATACAATAGCTTCGATGGGATTTTAATGTTGACCGATATCGAGTTAAAAAATACACCCTTGGTTGAAGAACATCAGCGGTTGAAGGCCAAAATGGTTCCTTTCGGTGGATGGTTCATGCCCCTTGAATATGAAGGTATTCTCGCTGAGTATGAGCAAACGCGTCATAAGGTTTCTGTTTTTGACACGTCGCATATGGGTGAATTTATTATCACAGGAAGCCTCGAACAGAATGGCTTGGATACTATTGTCACCCAGCCTTTGGCCGATATGCCTTCTAAAACGTGCCGTTATGGTTTGATCTTAAATGAACAGGGTGGCGTCATGGATGACCTTATTGTTTTTAAGGTTTTTGATGATCAATGGTTTATTGTCGTCAATGCGGGCACGACAGATAAAGATGCGATGCATTTCGTATATCATCTTAAGGACGCGCATTATTTTACGAATATTTCTTCGCAAACCGGAAAACTTGATATTCAGGGGCCTTTGGCGAGGGATCTATTAACAAATTTTATCAAGGACATTGAGCGTCTCGATTATTATGGTTTTGATTATTTCGATGTTTTAGGGGAAAATGTTCTTGTCAGCCGTACCGGTTATACCGGTGAACTAGGGTATGAAATTTACTATCCTTGGGACAAGACCGGTATTTTATGGCAGGAGGTCATCAGATATGGGGCTAAGCCGGCAGGCTTGGGGGTTAGGGATGTCTTGCGCCTTGAGATGGGATATAGTCTTTATGGCCATGAGCTTAATGAACAAAGAACTCCCTTGGAGTCTGGCTTGGCTAAATTTATTGATTGGCATAAAGACTTTATTGGAAAGCAAGCTCTCGTCGATCAAAAAGAAAAGAGTATCCCTTTTAAAATTATTTGTTTGGCGTCTACCTCCAGACGTTCTCCCCGGGGTCATCATAAGTTATATGCGGCTGATGGCCGAGAGATCGGTTGGGTTTCCAGTGGATCTTTTTCTCCAAGTTTGAATCGGGGTTTAGGGTTGGGGTTCGTGACGCATGAGGATTGGAAGCAGGGCACGAAGATCTTTTTCGGGGATGACAAACATAAAGTTGAGGGTCAAATAGTTAAACGACCTATTTATACAAAAGGTTCATTAAAAAGTTAATTATAAAAGGAGCCGTCATATGGATATTTACCCACACTATCTCTACACCAAAGAACATGAATGGATAAATATTGACGAGGGAGAGGGAACAATTGGCATAACGGATTATGCCCAGTCTTCATTAGGGGATATAACATTTATTGAGCTGCCGGCGGTTGGCAATGAAGTGGAGCAGTTTGAGCAATACGCTTCTTTAGAATCCGTGAAGGCAGCCAGTGATATTTTTTCTCCAATGTCCGGCAAGATCATTGAAGTGAATACGGAATTAGAATCTAATCCTGGTCTGATCAATAAAGATTGTTTTGAAAAAGGATGGATCGCCAAGATTGAAATCACAGCCCCCGAAGAGAAATCCAACTTGATGACGGCGGATGAATATACGAATTATTTGAACAGTCTAGATCAATAATCCTTCATTTTATTGTTCGGCATGACGAATGCCTCAGTTTTTTTCTTGGTCAATTTTCTTTTTATAGAAACGGTCTCACGTACGTGAATCCTTATATACCCCAGACAACGGAAGATATCAACAAAATGCTTGACGCCATCTCTGTTGGTAGCATGGATGAGCTGTTTAGGGATATAGGGCCCGAATACCAGCCAAAATCCTTTGATCTTCCCCAGGGCACCTCAGAATATGATGTTTTGCGAAGAATCAACAAGCTTGCCGACAATAATGCCAGTCATCTGACCCTTTTTATTGGGGGTGGATATTATGATCATTATATCCCGGCCGCCGTGCCGGCCATAATGTCCCGGGGCGAATTATATACGGCGTATACCCCTTATCAGCCTGAATGCTCCCAGGGAACGTTGCAGGCGTTATATGAATTTCAAAGCTCTATGTGCACCCTAACGGGCATGGAGGTGGCCAATGCTTCTTTATACGATGGAGGAACAGCCCTCTATGAAGCGGCCATGATGGCGTTGCGTTTGACCAAGCGAAAGCGCATTGTGATGGACGGTGGTGTCAGCCCGATTTACCGCAAGATCTTAAGAAGTTATACAAGTAATTTGAATATTGATTTTGCAGAAACGCCGGTTGTTCATGGCCAATGCGACCGGCAAGCCTTAAGCAAGTTAATGAACGAAGATGTCGCGGCTATTATTTTACAGAATCCTAACTTTTTTGGGGCCATCGATGATCATACGGATGTCATTACCCAGGCGCATCAGCATGGTATTTTGGTCATTGAAAGTGTGTATCCTATCTCATTAGGTCTTTTAAAAACGCCCGGTGAAATGCAGGCGGATATTACGACAGGGGAGGCGCAGAGTTTGGGATTGTCTTTGAATTTTGGCGGTCCTTACCTGGGGTTCATGGCTACACGTAAAAAGTACATTCACAAAATGCCGGGGCGCATTGTCGGTGAAACGACGGATCATCACAACAGACGTTGTTTTGTTAATACCTTGCAGGCCCGTGAACAGCATATCCGTCGGGAGAAAGCCACCTCAAATATTTGCACCAATGTGGCCTTATGCGCTATTCAGGCTCAGGTTTATATGTCTTTACTTGGCTCAAAGGGGTTACGGGAGCTGGCACAGATAAATTTAGATAAAGCGGAATTCGCACGTCAGGAACTTGACAAAATTCGGGGGCTTGAAGTTAAAAGGAGCGCACCCACTTTTAACGAGTTTACCGTCTGTTTACCTAAATCTGCCGAAGAGGTTGTGGCACGGATGCTTACCAAGGGTTTTGCGGCGGGTTTCCCGCTGGGGCGGTATTATAAGGGCATGGAGAATTATATGATCGTTTCTGTGACAGAAAAAAGAACAAAGGATGAGATCATTTTTTTTGTTGAAAGTTTAAAAGATATTCTTGAAAAATAGGTTCACAAACAATGCAAGTGATATTCGAAAAGAGTTTTTCTGGTCGACGAGGTTCTAGTTTCCCTTCATCGGATGTCGATGTCAAAGGGGATATTCCTGCACCATACAGGCGGCAAGAGGACACAGGATTGCCGCAAGTCAGTGAGTTGGATGTCGTCCGCCATTATACGCGTTTATCCCAGATGAATTTTTCAGTCGATTCACAATTTTATCCTTTAGGTTCCTGCACCATGAAGTATAACCCTAAATTCACAGAGGTGGCTGCAGGCCTGAAAGGGTTTAGTGAGTTGCATCCTTTATTACCTCAACTACCCCAGGGAGAAAAATTGGCCCAGGGAGCCTTGGACATTTTGTATCAGATGGACCATCTATTAAGCGAAATAACCGGGATGGATGCATTCACATTGCAGCCATTGGCCGGGGCCCATGGTGAGTTAACCGGGGCTATGATAATAGCAGCTTATCATAAAGCCAAAGGGAATCGAAAAAAACATATCATCATTCCTGATACGGCGCATGGGACCAATCCTTCTTCGGCTACCATTGCGGGGTATGAAACGATAACGGTCCCGTCCGATCAAAATGGAGTTATGGATCTGAGGCAACTTAAGGAGAAAATAACAAATAAAACAGCGGGGTTGATGTTGACCTGTCCTAATACCTTGGGGCTTTTTAATCCTGCCATCAAGGAAATTTGTCAGATGGTCCATGATGTTGATGGCGTGACATATTATGATGGGGCTAATTTAAATGCCATTTTGGGGCGTTGTCGTCCGGGAGATATTGGATTCGATATCGTCCATGTTAATTTGCATAAAACATTTGCCACCCCGCACGGGGGCGGGGGCCCTGGGGCTGGGCCTGTGGGGGTTGTTCATAAACTTGAAAAATTTTTGCCCATATCAAGGGTCATCAAGAAAAACGATGGGAGCTATGCTCTTAAGTATGATTTTCCGGACTCGATAGGGTATATTGCTTCCTTTTATGGGAATTTTTCGGTCATTGTTAAGGCCTATGCCTATATATCACTTTTGGGCCGTGAAGGATTGTTGCAGACCAGTGATCATGCCGTGCTCAATGCGAATTATATGAAAGTGATGTTACAAGAAGATTATGCCATGTTATCGGATCATTTTTGCATGCATGAATTTGTTTGTTCCGCCTCCCGTCAGATGGCCCAAGGCGTGCATGCCATCGACATTGCCAAGTTTCTGATTGATAAAGGATTCCATCCACCGACGGTATATTTTCCGTTAACAGTTAAAGAAGCTATTATGATTGAACCCACGGAAACAGAATCAAAACAATCGATGGACCAGTTTATCCAAGCTATGCAGGAAGCGGCCCGTCTTGCCCAAGAAAACCCCGGATTTTTTCACAAGTTCCCTCAGAATATGCCCATCCATCGCCCTGATGAAGTCAAGGCAGCCAGAGAGGCCCGGGTTAATTATTTTGCTTAAGTAATGGTCATTCATTGATATGGGAGGTTTATTAAAGAGTCATGATCCTCAAGGAAATTTCATTCAGTGCCCCCTTGGATAATATATTGTACGATGAGGTCTTGCTTTATCGGGCGCAATATTTAGGCACCAAGGAATTTTTGCGTATTTGGGAATCATCCCAAACCTTTATTGTCTTGGGCCGCTCGGGCCATCTTGAGCAAGAAGTTCGTTTAGATAATGTCCCTAAGGAGGGCCTGCCAATTCTCAGGCGCCGTTCGGGAGGCGGCACTGTTTTGCAGGGGAAGGGGTGTTTAAATTATTCCTTGATTTTATCTAAGCGCCATAGGCCCTTTGTGTACGATTTGCATGAATCCTACCAGCGGATTCTTGGGATGATAACGGAATCTTTGAGGGCTATCGGTTTTCAGGCTGTCGTTAAGCCTTTATCAGATCTGGTCTGCGCAGGCAACTTATGTAAGTTTTCTGGTAATGCACAGCACAGGATGCGTGATCATGTTTTACACCACGGCACAGTGCTTTATGATTTTGATGTGTCCTTGATGGAGAAATATTTGACATATCCATGTCAAGTCCCAAAGTACCGTGCCGGGCGCAGCCATACGGCATTTGTCATGAATGTGCCATTAAGCCGGTCCTCAATTCAGGGAATGCTTGTCTCGTGCTTTAGGCCTTCAGAGTCTCAAGGGATCACCCAAGAAGAATCAGAGTGTCTCCAGCAATTCAGGGAAAAATATTCTGATTTATTGGTGGCCCCTGTTTCACGGCCACAACAGGAGGCCTATAGCTAAAGATTTTATCGAATCATCTGGGATAAAATACATTGGCCATGCCTTTAAGGGAAATGGTATACTTATGATTGTGAATTTTTGCTTAAAAGATAAACTTGTATTTAGATTATTCATAATATTCATTCTCTTTTCCTTAATAATTGCCTGGCAAATTCCTTCCTGGTCTCAATCCCAAGACCTACCATCTATTAATAAGAAAATAACTCAAAAAGAGGACTATCAGGAATTTGTTGATTTTTTTGAAGAAGTTTATCATACGATGGTCAAGAACTATTATCATCCCATCGAGGTGAAGGACTTTATGGAGTTCATTTATTTGTTTAATACAAGGCTGTATGGGCCGCTTAAGCGGGCTGGTAAGAGTCGCCAATACATCAAATGGCGCAGTGCGGCTTTTCTCGTCGATAAACTCAAGGCCGAAGATGACATATTCTCCAAATTTTTCCCGCCTCAAGATGCTAAGAGGTTCGAGGGCGAAGTATTGGGCAAAAGGATTGATTTAGGTATTGAAGGGGCGATCACATCCGAAGGATATGTTATTAAATGGATTGAACCGCGTTCAGATGCCTATGACAAAGGGTTGAGGGAAAAGGACATAATCCTCACGATTAATGATGTGGATGTGACAACCCTGGCCCAGGAGGAAATTGATAAGCTCCTCAGGCCCCTGGAAGGGGAGGCCACTGAGATCCGTTATTATTCTTTTTTGACAAAGAAGGAAAGGGTCGTTAAGCCGATTAGCAAGGAGTATTTTAAACAAGCTGTTTTTTCTGTTCCTGTGGATGTTCCTGATGTTTATTGTATTCAGATCAAGAGATTTAACCGTAAAACCGGTGAGGATATGGAGAAATTATTGAGTGATGTCATGGTGAACGAACAGAGCAGCTTGATTATTGATCTAAGAGGAAATCCGGGAGGCCCCCCATTAGCGGCGCGTGAGATATCGGCATTTTTTCTTGCGTCTGGAGAGGAATTTGCCTATTTCCAGAGAAAGAATGCACCTAAGGCAAGCCTTGATGTGCCGGAAATCCCCGAAACAAAACGTTTTGTGGGAGATATGGTGATTTTAGTTAATGAGAAAAGCGGGAGTGCTTCGGAGTTGTTCTCAGGGATTCTTCAACGGCGCAAACGTGCTGTCTTGATGGGGCAGAATACGGCAGGTCAGGTATTTTTAAAAAGCATGTTTTATTTTGATGATGACTCCATGGTTCTTTTGGTGACAGCGCGCGGGCATCATCCTGATGGCAAGGTGTTTAGTTATGATGGCGTAGAGCCGGATATAAAAATAAAGGAAGAAGATCTGATAAATTATGCCGCCCGCTATCTTGATGAGCACAAGGAAGATCCTTTGTAATAAATATGTGGTTGGAAAAATGTCGGAAGACCCTATAAATAAAGACGAAAATTATATTGAAAAAGGAGTCTAATCTAAGTAGCATAAAATTAAACTAACGGATTAATCATAGGCAAGGGGGCCGCATGATTCTGCTCTGGGCTTTACTGGCTCAAATCGTAGCGATCAGCCTGGTGGTTTTTATCTTAAAGAAAGTGCTTGACCATATGCTCATTGACTTGGCCATAAGACATTTTGAGTATGGCCAGTCACGGGATAAGCACAAGGCCAATGTCGTCGATATTATTACACATAAAAAAATTCATGATAAGTACAAGCAACGCATTGATAAGATCGCAAAGAAATTTTTGCCGCCGGAAACTCAAATTCAATATCAGGTCAAGAAAGGCATATGGGGCGGCGTGATCATCAAGGATGGGGTCAAGATGATCGATTATAGTCTTAAGGACCGCTTGAGGCAAGCCGTGCCCAGGCTTTTTAATAAGGCATAAGGCTTTCTGCCCATAGCACATGGTTTATAAAAACGCTTGAAATCTCATAACATGGGTTCGTCTAAAATACTCCTGATTATTCCTGCCTTCAATGAAAGTGGTAGTATTCTTAAAGTCATTCACGATGTCAATTCTTTAGATATGGATGTTGATATATTGGTCATTGATGATGCCTCGACGGATGATACGGTGCCATTAGTAAGGCAAGCAGGGGTATCGGTCATTTCATTAGATTTAAATTTGGGGATAGGAGGGGCGGTACAGGTTGGCTTTCAATATGCCCAAGAGAATGGTTATGCAACCATTGTCAGATTGGATGCCGATGGTCAGCATGATGCCGTATATATTAATGAATTGTTAAAGCCAATCAGAGACCAAGACGCGGACATGGTTATTGGAAGCCGGTTCCTTTCATTGCGGGGGGAGTTCCAATCTTCTCCATTAAGACGTATGGGGATTTTTTTCTTTGCCCGCATTATTGGTTTCTTGACGCAATATACTATCACCGATCCGACATCAGGTTTTTGTGCCTGGAATGACAAGTGTATTCATGTTTTTGCAGAATATTACCCGGTTGATTTCCCCGAACCGGAATCTTTGGTTATTGCCAAGAAATCGAATTTAAAGGTATTGGAAGTTCCGGTCATTATGCATGAGCGAACGTCGGGTGCCAGTTCGATTAGCAACTTAAAATCAATATATTACATGTTAAAAGTGACGTGCGCTGTTTTGTTGGGAATCCTTAAACGAGGGAGGGGCCATGAATGTTAAAATATTGACCATACTGTTAGCGTCGATTCTCTTTGTCCTTATAATTGAATTGATACGTCGTGATAAACTGACCTTTAAATATGCATTAGGATGGCTGCTCACATCACTTGTGGCGATAACGTTTGCCTTTTTTGATAATATTGTTTTTGCGCTTGCCAATCTCTTGGGGTTTGAATTGCCAAGTAACTTTATATTTTTTTCCTGCCTGTTTTGCCTTGTGTTCTTGAGTTTGTTGCTGACGATATTTTTATGTCAGCAGAATGAACGTAATGACAGGATGATCCAGAAATTGGCATTGCTGGAGAATCGAATCATCAAGATGGAACAAAAATAAATGGATAAACAAAACCGTGATTGGGATCAGTTCTGGAGGCATTCACATTTCGCTGAAGCACATTTATCTTGGTCTAAAAGGAGAATATTACATGTCCTCGAACCGTATGCACAAAAGGGATTAAAGGCATTGGACGCCGGTTGTGGGTCTGGTTTCTTTTCTGCTTATTTTTGTGATAGGGGCATGGATACGACAGCCATAGATTATTCAGAAAAATCAATAAAATTAACAGAATCAATAACTTGCAATCGTGCTAAAACGTATAATTGCGATATGATGGCTAATGGTTTTGCCAAAAGATTTCCACATAAATTTGATTTAATTTTTACTGATGGCCTTTTTGAGCATTTTGCATGTGATGATCAAAATGAATTATTGAATAATCTTAAATCGGTTTTGGATCCTAATGGCCATATCATCACCTTCGTTCCCAACTTGTTTTCTCCCTGGACCATAATCCGCCCTTTTTTAATGCCTGGAATAGAAGAGAAACCATTTACAATTAAAGAACTTAGAAGCTTAAATTTGCGTAACGACTTAAAGGTGATTGCATCCGGCGGCATTAATACTTTGCCTTGGAGATTATCCTTAGAGGGTCCATTAGCTGCTTATACCGGCATGCTTTTGTACACAATTTCACAATCAGTTTAATTGAACATAATGAAATCAAATACAGAGAACAAAATCAGCATCATCATCCCTGCTTATAATGCATCACAAACACTTGTTAGAACGATGGATGCCATTTGTAATCAATCATACAAAGGTTTGAAGGAAATTATAGTTGTCGATGATGGTTCCATAGATCAGACTCAGGATATTGTAAAGAAATTCACCGGAATAAAATATGTTTACCAAGAGAATGCAGGGCCTGCAAGTGCCAGAAATAATGGGTTTTACAATTCTACTGGAAATATATTATTTTTCACAGACGCCGATTGCATTCCTCAATCTGATTGGATTGATAAAGCTTTGTTCCATTTCAGGGAGTCAAATATTAGTGTGCTTGCAGGAAGTTATGGGATAGCCAATCCCAACCAAATTTTAGCGAAATGTATATATGAAGAAATTTTATTCCGGCACAAAAAGTTCTCAAACACAATGATTAAGGTATTTGGGAGTTATAATTTTGCAATTCGGCGATCCGTTTTTGGAAAACTAGGAGGATTTGATCAAACATATACCTCTGCAAGTGGGGAGGATAATGACTTGAGTTACAGAATTATCACTGCCGGGTATTGCATAAAGTTTGTTTCTGATATGCGCGTTGATCATTTCCACCCTACCAAGATTTTGATATATTTAAGAGAGCAGTTCAATCATGGCTTTTGGCGAGCTAAACTTTATCTTGACCATCCGCATATGACGAAAGGGGATACATACACTTATTGGAAAGACATGTTCGAGACAGGATTTGTTCTTATGTTGCTCGCTTTTTCCCCTTCAATTTTTTTTAACGATTGGCGAAATGTTGTCATCATGACATATCCGGGCCTCATTATTTTGTTGTTATTGTTTGAGTGCTTTTATGGATTACACATTATCCGATCAAACGCCATGGGTTTGTATTTTGGTTGGGTGATGTTCTTACGTGCCTTCACAAGGACCATGGGTTTTCTTTATGGTATCATAAAATTCCTGCCACAACGATTGTTTCGATAACCATTTTTTTGCCAATTATTCCATTAAGATTAATGAGCTAATGCTTAAAAAATTCGCTCATTCGATGCTCGTTTACAAAATCTTCAATTATTTAAGTAATTGGATTAAAATAGCAATAAAAATATAAGATAAAATTTAGCTTAATTTCAAAAAAATTTAATTAAACGCTTGTAGCGCCAATTACTTATGATAAAATCAAGAAGTAAAATATGTTAGCATTATTATATTATATATTTTATACTTATTGAGGAATTTTAATTTTAAACCCTATTTAATAAAATGCCCTATTATTCAATTCTCGGATTTACAAAAGAGCCTTTCTCAACAAGCCCCGATCCCGCCTTCTTTTATCTCACTAAAGAACACGATATGGCCTTGACCAACATCTTGATCGAAGTACGTCTGCGGCGCGGCCTATCCGTAATCTTTGGTGATATAGGGACCGGAAAAACATCGCTCTCCCGCATACTTATTCAAGAGCTCAATAAGCGTGACAACATGCTTTTTCATGTCATGCTCAATCCTGTTTATGCTTCCGAAGAACAATATTTAAAAACACTTATCACCAATTATGATGTGCCGAAACATTTAGGTGTGGATTTGTCAAATGCAGATATCATCTCATTGCGGGATGCCTTTGAGCATTTTCTAATCAAGAAAACCGTTGAAGAAAAAAAGACGGTTATTTTAATAATTGATGAGGCGCAAAAATTGGATATGGCCACCTTGGAAACCTTGCGTGTCTTTTTGAATTTCGAAACAAATGAATATAAGATGCTCCAATTGGTTTTATTAGGGCAGGTTGAGTTGTACCCCAAACTTGTCAATATGCCCAATTTTATGGATCGCATTAGTTTCAAATATACACTGAATCCTTTGGATTCGAAAGAAACGAAGGAGTTGATACATTATCGCATAAGGCAAGCCGGCTACAACAGTCGCATGGAATTATTCGCGGATGAGGCGATTGGGGAGGTTTATAATTACACCCATGGATATCCGCGCAAGATCACCAAGCTTTGTCATCAGATCTTAAAAGAACTGATTTTACAAAATAAAAAAGTTATCGATCGTCCACTGGTCTTGGATGTGATCCAGAAAGAAGAACAGTTCCGGATCCATGGATTGGATCCGAAATGGCAGCCGAATTCATTTAGTGGATAACAATTATGGGAAAAGAAACTGCTGAACAAAAATTATTGAAACTTATCGAGAAGACCGATTCCCAAGGGGACCCTTCTCAACCTCAAGAAGGCTCGGGAACTGAAGAGGCGCAGAAAGTTTATGATTCTGTCAGGGGTGTGGGCGTGGCCACGGAAGCCCTGCCAAACATATTAACTAATATTTTATCTTTATTTCAAGGTGCTTTATCTAAAGATCCATCGGCATCGGCTTTTGGGCTGAGGCAGGTTAATATACTTTTAGCCGTTGCGATCCTTATCGCCGCATTGAGCTTTGGTATCTCTTTTTCGCAAGGTATGGGATCTATTGAAAAGAACAATCAGGAATTTCAGGATGAAATTTCGAAGTCCTTACAGAATTCCATTGAAAACCTTAATTCCTTTCTGCCGACATTTAAAAGCCTTCCGGAATATATTCAAGTGATCGCTCGCAGAAATATTTTTCAGCCGTTCGAAAGGAACATAGTCGTCAACAAGGAAGAGGTTTTGGAAGAAGAACTTGGTATTAAGCGGGTTTCCTCACAAACCAAGGATTTGAAATTGGTGGGGATCTCTTGGTTCGATAGCCCGGATACGGCATCCGCTATGGTTGAAAACAAAATAAGTGGTGTGACGTATTTCTTGGGTCAAGGTGAGAGGATTAACGATGTCATGATCAAATCGATTTATGCCGATAGTATCGTTGTGTCTTACCAGGGTGAAGAAATTGAAATGAAATTGTGAGGGGGTGTATGAAAAATATTATAAGATTTAATTACACAATTTGGATGGTCGCGTTTATATCTCTCCTTATCAGCACCCGATCATGGGCTCAGGCGCCGGGGCAAGGGGCTCCGACAAACCTCAAGATAGTGGACCCATCCGAGGAATCTCAAGATGAGCCGGCAACGCCCGTTACATCCCCTAATTTTAATCCAAAACCGATTGTTGTTGAAAAAATTGATGATCCTTTATCAGACCGCCTGGATCGGCGTATCACTCTTGATGTCCGGGAGATGAACACGGTTGATGTCTTGAAGTTTTTGGCGTTAAAAGGTTCCTTTAATATGGTGACCGCCGGGAACCTGTCCGGGCGGGTCACGTTATATCTGAAGGATGTCTCCATTAAGGATGCCTTGGATATTGTCATTATTTCGAACGATCTGGGCTATCATGTTGAGAATAACATTATTCATGTGATGAAAGGGGAAGAATACCTGGCTTTATTCGGCAAGAAATTCAATGACAAAAACACCGTTGAGATCGTTCAGCTGAAATATGCCAAACCCAGTTATGTATTGGCCGCCTTGGATAATATCAAAAGCAATTTAGGCCGCATCATTATTGATGAGGACACCGGAACGGTTGTCATGATCGATACCCCGGATTCGGTTCGTGAAATGAAAGAGGCCATCGCAGAAATGGAATCACCCCTGCAGCCAGTGGTCTACACATTGAAATATGCTAAGGCCGATGTTATTGCCGAAAAATTAAAGGAGCGTATTGATGCCCATTCAGTCGGCTCGATCATGACCGATCAAAGAAGCAATAAATTAATCGTGCGTGCGTACCCTCATCGTCAGGATGAAGTCAAAGAAATGATCATGAACATGGATGCGCCGACCATGGAGGTTTTGATTGAAGCCAGGGTGCTTCAAGTGGCGTTCAAACCTAAATTGGACTGGGGCATTGATTGGCAAGAGGATTTTCGTAAGAGCAATCGGAATCCTTTAAATAAACTTAATTTTAGTAACATTTTCCTGGATGAGGATAATCTAACTAGTAGCGATAATCTTTATTCGAATTATGGAAAATTTGCCATTGGGGATATTGATGTGAATCAGTTTGAATTATCCATACGCGCCCTCAAGCAAGTTTCTGACACAAAAATTTTATCCAATCCCAAGATTTTGGTGACCAATAATGAAGAGGCCAAAATTCATGTTGGCGATACCGTGCCCTATATCATTTCAACGACATCTGGTACCGGGGATAACGCTATTACCAGTGAGGATGTCCGTTTTACGGACGTGGGATTGAAGTTGAATGTGACCCCCTCGATCAATGAGGACGGTTTTGTAACCATGGCCTTGAAGCCGGAGATATCTGAGGTCGTGGGCAGTATTGAATCCCAGGGGGGAGGGATCCCTCAGGTCAATAAGACATTGGTCGAGACAACGGTTATAGTCAAAGATGGGCAGACGATCGTTATTGGTGGTTTGCGCAAAGAAAATAAAATAGCTACTAAGAAAGGGGTTCCAATTTTAATGGATATCCCTTTTATAAAAAGGTTGTTTTCATCGCAGTCCGAAAGTATTGAGGCCACCGAGATCGTAATTTTTATAACACCGCATATTGTTACGGGTGAGGAAGATTATGCAGAATATCGAGGAATTGTCAAGGCCAGAGATAATTTTCAGATCGAAAAAGATGCGCCTGAGAAACAGATTTTAACCATAAAGGAGTAAACGGCGAATGGCACATAAGCCCCGCAGATATGTTTTAATCCATTTTATGCTGATTATTTATTTTTGTATGGGCTGGTTGCTTTGTAGCTGGCCCGAAGCGCAGGAAATGGATTATGAGGATAATGTGACTGTTGTGGAAACTGATCTTGAGACGGGCGAGGTGAGCCGTTTTACTCCTGATCTCGAGCCAGCCGCAGGCCTCCTAGGGCCAAAAGTTGAGGTGAAATTTATAACAGATAGAAACGCTCTTCCTGAAACAAAGTCCAGTTTGCCTTCTTTACTGGAACCGTCACTACCTGTACAGGAGACGGCCCATGAATCAAGCCAGTCTTCCCAGGACATAGATGCAGGCGTTCAGGACCCCGAAGAGGGATGGGATGTGCAGGAGTTGGATAATAAGATGATCATTCAGCTTAATGCCAGCTTAAAGGAAATGATCGAACGCAATTCTGAACTTATTGAAAGAAATCAGGAATTGGATAGGGATTTGAAGAGTTATGTCGGTCAGAAGCGGATAGATTCTAATCGCATCACGTCCATGAGTGTTGAACGCGATGCCTACAAAAAGCAGGCGGAAAGGATCCTGACGATCAAGGAGCGTCTGGAGGATAATATTGCCCAATATAAGACTCGCCAGAGGCAAAAGGAGGAAGATTTGCAGGCCCAGATCGTGGGACTCCGGGCAAAAATAGAAAGGCAGGAGAAGGCTTTGGCCCTGGGGACGCCATTGTCGCTAGATGGGGAACGTGAGGATAAGCGTCTTGTCTCATCCGAGTCTTCGTTGGATACCCATCAAAAAACTCTCAAGGTCCTCACAATGCTTAATGAATTTTCAGAAAAAACGCAGCAGGCACAAAAGGATGAGGGCAAGATCCATTATAACATGGGCAATATCTTTTTCCATCAGGGGCAGTATGCCAGGGCGGCCAAAGAATATCGTGAGGCCGTGGTCCTGATGCCGGATGATTATAATGCCCACTTTAATCTGGCCTTTGTCAGTAGTGAGTTTATGCTGGATCCCAAGACGGCATTAAAACATTATAAGCTGTATCTTCAGCTTAACCCGGGGGCTGATGATGCAGCATTGGTTAAAGAAAAAATATTGGCGGCTGAGCTGGATTTGAGTTCAAAAACTGATTCCTCCCTGGAGGGCGATCTTCTGGATTACCGCCGGCAAATGTATCAGAATAATTTTGGAGGTCTAAATGAATAGGGTGGATACATATAGATTGATTGACAATAGCGAAATATAAAAGGTAAAAAACGAAAGGTTCAAAAAACCAGCTGATCCCTGGAATGAAGAACACAGTCAACAAAACGAAATGTCAAATCCGTAAATCGGCGGAGATACTCTTTCTCTGCTTTTTGATTTGCGGATTTTTCTCTTCTCCTGCCTGGCCTGTTGAATTTACTGGCGGCAGTGGCCGCGGCGCCGATTATACAGACTCAGAATCAGAAGATGCCGGATGGAGCACCCCGGACGCTTTTGATTGGACCACGGAACCTCCCAGCAGCACATATTATGCCTCTGAGGTTTGGGCCACCCAGCCGGTGGTTCACGCCGAAGATGCCGATGGCTGCCGTATTCAATCACATACTTCCACGACCTGTACTATTTCCAAGGTCTCCGGATCAGGATCACTCGGTGGCACCACCAGCGAGTCATCTAGTAATGGTATTTTTGACTTTTCAGGTAACGGGTTAAACCTTTCTGATTGTGACACATATACATTACGGGCCTCGGCTACGGTAAGTGGTACGGGTATTACGGGTGATTATTCCAATTTTGTAATTTTGTGTGATGACGGCATTCCCATGATCATGCTTATGGGCCAGGGACAGGAAAGTTTTATGGACATCATGGGCGGCGGTGGCCAATGGGGTGGGGACGGCGATTATCTGGCCTTTGGTTCGGTCTTAAATACCGGCAGCAGTTATTCCGTTATCGGCTGGTTAGTCGATTCTGGGGGGGATGGCTTGGTGCAGCCATCTTCTTGTTCAGTTCAGTATATTTGGGACCGTGGGCGTAATGCGGATGTCAGTTCTGCAGGTATGAGCGTTCAAGCGACGTATGATTATTGTTATTATGATTCGTGGAACGCGACCCCTGGAGAGGGTTATTTAATACAACTTCAATTAACTTATAGTAGTACTAGTTACTATACTCGTTTTAGTTATGAAGCTGGTTTGGAGGAAGTCGGGGATCAGGCGAGTAATATTTCTGCAATCCTTGAGGATACCGGAACGACTTTAGATGATAAGATTGACAATATCGATACGATCGTTGACGGCATTATCATTGATACCGGCACGACCTTGGATGATAAGATTGATGACATTGATACGGTTGTCGATGGAATTTTGATTGATACCGGTACCACCTTAGACGGCATTGTGGATGATATTCTGGAAGATACCGGCACCACGTTAGATGACAAGATCGATAATGTCGATACGATTGTAGACACGATTCTTATTGATACGGGCACGACTTTGGATGATAAGATTGATGATATTGATACGGTTGTCGATACGATCTTGATCGATACGGGGACGACCTTGGATGACAAGATCGATGATATGGATACAAAATTTGATGCGATTCTCGAAGATACGGGCACGACCTTGGACACGAAACTGAATAATTTGGATACAAAGATCGATACGATTGACAATTATGTCGATTCTGAAATAGCGGATATCTTGGAGGACACCGGGACCACCTTAGACGGCATTGTGGATGATATTCTGGAAGACACCGGGACCACCTTAGACGGCATTGTGGATGATATTCTGGAAGATACCGGTACCACCTTAGACGGCATTGTGGATGATATCCTGGAGGATACCGGCACCACCTTGGACGGGCAGTTCGCTGCGATCTTGGAAGATACCGGCACGACCCTCAATAATAAATTAGATGCGATCGATAGCATTGTGGATGATATTCTGGAGGATACCGGCACCACCTTGGACGGGCAGTTTGCTGCGATTTTGGAAGATACCGGAACGACCCTCGATAATAAATTAGATGCCATCGATAGCATTGTTGATGATCTCTTGGAGGACACCGGCACCACCTTGCCCGGCACACTCACAAATATGGATTCTAAAATTGATACTATTGACGGGATTGTGGATGACGTATTGGAAGACACCGGCACCACATTGAATGACATGATCGATGCACAAGGATATGAAGTCATCACGGATTGGTATTGGGAACCCAGTGATGTTATACAAGTCGATGCATATTTATTAAAAGACGGCCAGCAGCTTGACTTGACTGCAGGAAATACGTCATGCGAAACCACGCTTTATTTCTTCGATCTCGATGGCAATTATACAACAGATGCGGATTCAACCTTAGATGACGTTAACGATCGCTGTTCAGCTTGGACTGATACGGCCGTTGAGGATGATGAAATCTTGTCAGCGAGATGCCGTATTACTTATAACGGTACGACTTATTATGGGCGTTTAACACCGATCGAGTTAGAAACAAAGCGTTTTGACACGATCACTGAACAACTCGATAACATGGATACTAAGATTGACACCATTGATGATTATGTCGATAGCGAGGTTGCTGCCATTTTAGAAGATACCGGGACCACCTTGGATACGGCCATTAGCAATATGGACACCCTTGTCAATGAGATCGTTATTGACACCCGTCTGATGGATTCGGTCGACTGGACCGAAATGGAGGCTTTTGCCGGGGCCGGGATCACATGGTCTGATATGGCTATCATGATCAATAATGTCAATTGGCTGGATGTTGAGGTCATGAGCGAAAAAGGCGTCAACTGGGAAGACCTTTTGTTCCAGACGACGGCCGGGGTTAACTGGTTTGACATTGCCTATATGAGCGGAGCGGGTGTCGATTGGAGCGAATCAATTAATTGGGATAACTTGGCGGAATTATCAACCGCCGGGGTTAACTGGACGGATATTGACATTATGTCCGATACGCAGGTCAACTGGGAGGGGTTGAATGTTGTTAGCGAGAGCGGGGTCAATTGGTCTGATTTCGGGGTTATGACGGACCGGGGTATTAACTGGACCAGTGTGGATGATATGAGTAAAAGCAATATCAATTGGTCTGATCTGGATGTCATGAGCGATGCAGGAATTAATTGGAATGATTGGACCGTTATCACCGCCAGCGGGATCAATTGGACGGACATGGATGTGATGAGTGATGCTGGGGTCTCCTGGAGTGATATCGGCACCATGTCCAATGCCGGTATTAATTGGGTCGATTTGGATGTGATGAGTGATACCGGGATAAACTGGGCGGATGTGGATGTCTTGAGCGATGCCGGTATCAACTGGGTGGATATTGATGTGATCACTGATACGGGCATCAATTGGGAAGATCTGGATGTGATGAGTGATATCGGCATTAATTGGCAGGATATTGGTATCCTGTCCACACGCGGGATCAACTGGAGTGACTTGGATGTTCTGAGTGATGCCGGGATTTTATGGAGTGATATTGGCACGATGGCCAATGCCGGGATTAATTGGACGGATATTGATGTCTTAAGTGATGCGGGGATCAATTGGACGGATCTGGATGTTATCAGTGATACGGGGATCAATTGGGGTGATCTGAATGTCATGAGCGATGCCGGGATCAATTGGACGGATATCGATACGATCAGCAAAAGCGGCGTTAATTGGGTCGATCTGGATGTGATGAGTGACGCCGGCGTCTCTTGGAGCGATATTGGCACGATGTCCAACGCCGGCATTAATTGGTCTGATTTGGATGTTCTCAGTGATGCGGGAATCAATTGGACGGATCTGGATGTAATCAGTGACACGGGTATTAACTGGGGAGATTTAGATGTCTTAAGTGATGCGGGGATCAATTGGACGGATATTAATGTCTTGAGTGATGTCGGTGTTAATTGGGCGGATTTGGATGTTTTAAGTGATACCGGGATTTTATGGAGTGATATCGGCACGATGTCCAACGCCGGCATTAATTGGTCTGATTTGGATGTCTTAACTGATGCGGGGATTAACTGGAGTGATCTGGATGTTATCAGTGATACCGGCATCAACTGGGAGGATTTGAATGTCTTAAGTGATATCGGCATCAACTGGACAAGCATGAATGATCTCAGTGATGCGGGGATCAACTGGACGGATGTGGATGTGATGAGCGATGCGGGGATTTCCTGGAGCGATATCGATACTATGTCAGATGCGGGGATCAACTGGGATAACATCGGCGAGATGGCGACCAGCGGCATTAATTGGGATAACATCGGCGAGATGGCGACCAGTGGTATTAACTGGGATAATATCGGAGAGATGTCATCCTCGGGAATTAATTGGACAGATCTGGATGTCTTAAGTGATGCGGGCATCAACTGGATGGACTTGGATGTCTTGAGTGACGCTGGCATAACCTGGAGTGAGATCAATACGATGTCTAATGCGGGTATCAACTGGACGGACCTGGATGTTTTAAGTGATGCTGGTATAAATTGGGCAGATATTGATGTGATCAGTGATACGGGCATCAATTGGGCGGATTTGGATGCCTTAAGTGATGTGGGCATCAATTGGCTGGATATTGAGGTGATCAGTGAGACGGGGATCAACTGGGCTGACTTGGATGTCTTGAGTGATGCAGGGATCAATTGGGTTGATTTGGATGTGATCAGTGATACGGGGATCAACTGGGCTGACTTGGATGTCTTGAGTGATGCAGGGATCAATTGGGTTGATTTGGATGTGATCAGTGAGACGGGGATCAACTGGACGGATCTGGATGTGATGAGCGATATTGGTGTCAACTGGACAAGTATCAATGATATGAGTGATGCGGGCATCAATTGGGTGGACATCGATGTCATCAGTGATGCAGGCATTAACTGGGTGGACTTGGATATCCTGAGTGATGCGGGGATCAACTGGGCAGATCTGGATGTCCTCAGCGATGCGGGCGTCAATTGGGTAGATGTGGATATCCTGAGCGATACCGGGATTAACTGGAGTGATTTGAATGTGATGAGCGATATCGGTGTTAATTGGACGAGCATCAATGACATGAGTGATGCCGGGATCAATTGGGTGGATATTGATGTCATGAGCGATGCGGGACTCAATTGGGCAGATATTGATGTCTTAAGTGATGCGGGGATCAACTGGGCAGATCTGGATGTATTGAGTGATGCCGGCATTAATTGGAGTGATATTGATGTCTTAAGTGATACGGGCGTTAACTGGTCGGATATCGATGTGATGAGTGATGCAGGAGTAAACTGGACAAGCATAAATGATTTAAGCAATGCCGGGATTAATTGGAGTGACATTGATATGATGAGCGATGCAGGGATCAACTGGGTGGATGTGGATGTCATCAGTGATACGGGAATCAACTGGAGCGACCTGAATGTCCTGAGCGATGCGGGTATCAATTGGGCAGACCTGGATGTGTTGAGTGACGCGGGCGTCAACTGGGTGGATATTGATATCATGAGTGATATGGGAATTAATTGGGCAGATCTGGATGTTCTCAGTGATGCGGGTATCAACTGGGTGGATATAGATGTCATCAGTGATACGGGCATTAATTGGGCTGATCTGGATGTCCTCAGTGACGCGGGTGTGAACTGGACGAGCATCAATGACATGAGTGATGCCGGGATCAATTGGGCGGATCTGGATGTGATGAGTGATGTCGGGATTAATTGGGGCGATATTGATGTAATGAGTGATATCGGTGTTAATTGGACGAGTATCAATGACATGAGTGATGCGGGGATCAATTGGGTGGACTTGGATGTGATGAGTGATGCGGGCATCAACTGGGTGGATGTGGATGTCCTCAGTGATGCGGGTATCAACTGGGCGGATGTGGATGTCCTCAGTGATGCGGGTATCAATTGGACGGACATTGATGTGATGAGTGACATCGGTGTCAACTGGAGTGACATAGATGTGATGAGTGATGCGGGCGTGAATTGGACGAGTATCAATGACATGAGCGATGCGGGGATCAATTGGGTGGACGTGGATGTTCTCAGCGATGCGGGCATCAACTGGGTGGACATTGATGCCATGAGCGATACTGGCATCAATTGGGCAGATGTTGATGTGATGAGCGATGTGGGGGTTAACTGGACCAGCATCAATGATATGAGTGATGCAGGTATCAACTGGACGGATGTGGATGCCCTCACTGATGCGGGAATTAATTGGACGGATATGGATATTTTAAGTGACGCGGGCATCAATTGGGCAGATCTGGATGTCCTCAGTGATGCGGGGATCAACTGGGTGGATATTGATGTCATTAGCGATACTGGCATCAATTGGGCAGATCTGCATGTCTTAAGCGATGCGGGAATCAACTGGACGGACTTGGATGTGATGAGTGATATCGGTGTCAACTGGAGTGACATTGATGTGATGAGCGATATGGGTGTGAACTGGACGAGCATTAATGACATGAGTGATGCGGGCATTAATTGGGTTGATTTAAATGTGATGAGTGATGCCGGGATAAATTGGATGGATGTGGATGTCATCAGTGATGCGGGGATCAACTGGACGGATCTGGATGTGTTAAGTGATGCGGGTATTAACTGGGCGGACTTGGATGTGATGAGCGATATCGGTGTCAACTGGAGTGACATAGATGTGATGAGTGACGCGGGCGTGAATTGGACCAGCATTAATGACCTGAGTGATGCGGGCATCAACTGGGCGGACCTGGATGTGATGAGTGACGCGGGTATCAACTGGGTGGATGTGGATGTCCTCAGTGATACGGGTCTTAACTGGGCAGACTTGGATGTGATGAGTGATGTGGGTGTGAACTGGACGAGCATTAATGACCTGAGTGATGCGGGGATCAACTGGGTGGACATTGATGTCATGAGCGATACCGGTCTTAACTGGGTGGATATAGATGTGTTAAGCGATGCGGGGATCAACTGGTCGGATCTGGATGTGTTGAGTGATGCGGGGATCAACTGGGTGGACATTGATGTGATGAGTGATATCGGTGTCAACTGGAGTGACATTGATGTCTTAAGCGATGCCGGGATTAACTGGGCAGATGTGGATGTGTTAAGCGATGCCGGGATCAACTGGATGGACATCGATGTCATCAGTGATACGGGTATCAACTGGGCGGACTTGGATGTGTTAAGTGATGCGGGTATCAATTGGGTGGACTTGGATGTGATGAGTGATATCGGTCTCAATTGGAGCGATATAGATGTGTTAAGCGATGCGGGCGTGAATTGGACGAGCATCAATGACATGAGTGATGCGGGGATCAACTGGTCGGACTTGGATGTGATGAGCGATGCAGGTATTAACTGGGTGGATATTGATGTCTTGAGTGATATGGGCATCAACTGGTCGGATCTGAATGTCTTAAGTGATGCGGGGGTCAACTGGGTGGACGTGGATGTGATGAGCGATGCGGGGATCAACTGGGTGGACGTGGATGTGATGAGCGATATCGGGGTGAATTGGAGTGATATAGATGTGATGAGCGATGCGGGCGTCAACTGGACGAGCATCAATGATATGAGCGATGCGGGGGTCAACTGGGTGGATATAGATGTGATGAGTGATATCGGGGTGAATTGGAGTGATATAGATGTGATGAGCGATGCGGGCATGAATTGGACCAGCATCAATGATATGAGTGATGCGGGTATCAACTGGGTGGATATAGACGTGATGAGTGATGCGGGGGTCAATTGGACAGATATTGATCTTATAAGTGATGCGGGGATCAACTGGTCGGATCTGGATGTCTTGAGCGATGCGGGTATCAACTGGGTGGATATTGATGTCATCAGCGACACAGGGATCAACTGGGCAGATCTGAATGTCTTAAGTGATGCGGGGATCAACTGGTCGGATCTGGATGTCTTGAGTGATACTGGAATTAATTGGACGGATATCGATATCATTAGTGATGCGGGTATCAACTGGTCGGATCTTGATGTCTTGAGTGATGCGGGTATCAACTGGGTGGATATTGAGGTGATGAGTGATGCAGGGATCAACTGGGCAGATCTGGATGTCCTCAGTGATGCGGGTATCAACTGGGTGGATATCGATGTCATCAGTGACACCGGGATCAATTGGGCAGATCTGGATGTCTTGAGTGATGCGGGTATCAACTGGAGTGATATAGATGTGATGAGCGATATTGGTGTGAATTGGACGGATATTGACGTAATGACGGATGCGGGTGTGAATTGGACGAGCATCAATGACATGAGTGACGCAGGCATCAACTGGGTGGACATTGATGTCATGAGCGATACCGGTCTTAACTGGGTAGATATAGATGTGTTAAGTGATGCGGGTATCAATTGGGCAGATCTGGATGTCCTCAGCGATGCGGGTGTTAACTGGGTGGATATAGATGTGTTAAGTGATACCGGTATCAATTGGGCTGATCTGGATGTGATGAGCGATATCGGGGTGAATTGGACGAGCATCAATGATATGAGTGATGCGGGGATCAATTGGGTGGATATTGATGTCATGAGCGATGCGGGGATCAACTGGACCGATATGGATGTCTTAAGCGATGCGGGGATCAATTGGGCGGATATGGATGTCCTCAGTGATGCGGGTGTTAACTGGGCGGACATTGATGTCATGAGCGATATTGGTGTCAACTGGAGTGATATTGATGTCTTAAGCGATGCGGGTGTGAACTGGACCAGCATCAATGACATGAGTGATGCCGGCATCAACTGGGTGGACTTGGATGTGATGAGTGATGCAGGTATTAACTGGGTGGATGTGGATGTTTTAAGTGATGGAGGTATTAATTGGGTGGATGTAGATGTCCTCAGTGATGCGGGAATCAACTGGACTGATCTGGATGTGTTAAGCGATGCCGGCATCAATTGGATTGACATTGATGTCTTGGGAGATACGGGTATCAATTGGGCAGATCTGGATGTCCTCAGCGATGCGGGTATCAACTGGGTGGACGTGGATGTCATGAGCGATATTGGTGTCAACTGGAGCGACATTGATGTGATGAGTGATGTGGGTGTGAATTGGACCAGCATTAATGATTTAAGTGATGCGGGCATCAACTGGACGGATATAGACGTGATGAGCGATGTTGGAGTTAACTGGAGTGACATTGATGTCTTAAGCGATGCGGGTGTGAACTGGACGAGCATCAATGATATGAGTGACGCGGGTATCAACTGGGTGGATGTGGATGTGATGAGTGATGCGGGGATCAACTGGGCGGATGTGGATGTCCTCAGTGATGCGGGGATCAACTGGGCGGATGTGGATGTCCTCAGTGATGCGGGAGTGAATTGGACGAGCATTAATGACATGAGTGACGCGGGTATTAATTGGCTGGACATTGATGTCATGAGTGATACAGGTCTTAATTGGGCAGATGTGGATGTGCTCAGTGACGCCGGAATCAACTGGGCGGACTTGGATGTCCTCAGTGATGCGGGTATCAACTGGGTGGATATCGATGTCATCAGTGACACCGGTATCAATTGGACGGATCTGGATGTGTTAAGCGATGCGGGAATCAACTGGACGGACTTGGATGTGATGAGTGATATCGGCGTCAACTGGAGTGACTTGGATGTGATGAGCGATGTGGGTGTGAATTGGACCAGCATCAATGATATGAGTGATGCGGGCATCAATTGGGTGGATGTGGATGTGATGAGTGACGCAGGGATCAACTGGGTGGATATTGATGTTATGAGTGATACGGGCATCAACTGGGTGGATCTGGATGTCCTCAGTGATGCGGGTGTCAACTGGGGGGATATAGATGTGTTAAGCGATGCAGGTATCAATTGGGTGGATATTGATGTCTTGAGTGATACAGGTATCAACTGGGCGGATGTGGATGTCCTCAGTGATGCGGGTATTAACTGGATAGATTTGGATGTAATGAGCGATATTGGTGTCAACTGGAGTGACTTGGATGTCATGAGCGATGTGGGTGTCAACTGGACCAGCATCAATGATATGAGTGATGCGGGTATTAACTGGGCGGATCTGGATGTGATGAGTGACATTGGTGTCAATTGGAGTGACATTGATGTGATGAGTGACGCGGGCGTGAACTGGACGAGCATTAATGACATGAGTGATGCGGGTATCAACTGGGTGGACCTGGATGTGTTAAGTGATGCGGGCATCAACTGGGTGGACGTGGATGTGATGAGTGACATTGGTGTCAACTGGGCAGATGTGGATGTGATGAGTGACGCGGGTGTGAACTGGACGAGCATTAATGACATGAGTGATGCGGGTATCAACTGGGTGGACGTGGATGTGATG
>Ga0272441_10002010_pt1 | contig 42334 bp, 39 predicted proteins | sample SSMProp6N_FD_193582 | JGI IMG/M metagenome (GOLD analysis project Ga0272441, IMG submission 193582) | Marine sediment archaeal communities from Little Sippewissett salt marsh, Falmouth, MA, United States - SSM-Prop-6N | ecosystem: Environmental > Aquatic > Marine > Wetlands > Sediment ...
ACATTGAACCCGCCCACATAATGATTGAGGGCAAATGTTAAAACGACAACGCTGCGGGCCTTCGAAATTGCTTCACATGATAATGCCTCCAACACATCTTTCACCAGCGCGTTCTCTTTGATCGAGTGTATGTCATCAAAAACAAAGGGCACATGATAGACATTACTATAGATAATAAGCGCCAACAGAGAGACAAGGAACAACGCCGGCCATTTTTTGCGAACAAAATCCATCGGTCACATCTTAAATATTAAATATTGCGGATTCAGTGTGGTAAACATAGATAATGGTCATTATTTTCAAAACGCTGAATGTCACTTCATTAAAGATATCGATACACCGTTATCAAAGTTAAATAATGCAGGTAATGCCTGATGATTGAATACCAATATCCTTTTGGAGCATGTTTCCGTGCAACACGTAGCGCTTCACGAGCGGCACCTTTGTAGTTTGCACCGTTTTTTGAAACACCATGCCATCTGAAATCGGATAAGAAGCGGTTGATATAGACGGGAGAATGTTTCTTGCCAAGCCGTAACCAGTAGTCGTAATCCATTGCATAATTGAGATTAACGTCTATTGGTCCTGTTTCTGTAAATGCCGCTTTGGTGAAAAACACGGCGGGTTGCGGAATAAAATCCTTCGACAGTAACCGTCTATATGAATATCGTTTACTCTCAAATATTTTGTAACGAGTGATAAATCTACGTATTTCTTTGTCATCTGAGTCAATATTACGACAGTTACCGAAGCACCATTCAAATCTTTTCTCCCGATACATTTCAGCAACGGTTGATAGTGCCCCGTCCTGGTAAGTATCATCAGAATTAAGCCACGCAAGGATGTCCCCCGATGCCGCATTAAACCCTTTGTTGATGGCATCGGATTGTCCTCGGTCTTTCCCAACAAAGACTGTCAATTGCTCTCCATAACGGCTGATGATATCCAGTGTTCCATCTGTTGATCCACCATCCACAACTATGTATTCGAGATCGAAGTCACCTTTCTGTTTCAACACACTTTGGATGGTTCTTTCTATATATGAACCCTGATTCAGGGATGGCGTAACAATTGTTATTTTCATTGCACCACACACTGAATATCGGCAATTTGTCTTCGTATAGAATCAATTTTTTGTTTTAAACTGGCATCATTCATTATAGCATCTGCTATTTTATTGTATCGCGCAGTTATTGCCGCACCGGATATTCCACCGAAATAGTCTCCCAAATCACTGCATTTCACTCCGGACATGTCCCGCGCAAGGTAAATTGTTATGTCTCTCAACGTATTATCTTTACGGCCTTTTTTGCACAACATCTCCTGACAACATCCGCACTCATGACAAACTAACTGAACGATATCTTCCACGGGAATTATCAATCCATTTTTCTTGCGCCGCGACATTTTTTCAACATTGTTAGGTCTTGAAAGATACGTATCAGTTACCCATTGCACAAACGACTCACCGCCCAGAAGGCAGCCACCTCTGATATTCATTATCAGATCATCAGAGCGTTTATCGTGACAACTTTCTACAAATCTTCTATAATTAATAAGTGCCTTTTTCTTTTCTTCCCCAAAGAATGACAGCAATTTGTCAGTTTCCAGCCAGTCAGGAGTATCTTCGCTACCAATAAAAAAACGGTAACTACTCCACAAAAATGCTTCCGGAAATTTCACGAGACGGGCTTTAACGGGGTTGAGGTGTATGTAACGGGAAAGGTGGGTGAGATATTCATCAGCATCAATCAATATCGCTTTAAATCGTCCTTGAAACAAATGTCCTGACCGTTTCTGCTTCTTGTTGAAATATGTCGCGTAACTCACATTGAGCCACTGTATAGCACGGCTCAAATTGGGGTGCGTCGTTTCTATTAACAGGTGATAATGATTGGGCATGAGGCAGTAACTATGGATAATGATCGAAAAACGTTCCGCCGTCTTTTCAAGATACTCGAGAAATTTTCGATGGTCCCGAATATTCCTGAAGATATCCTCGCCTGCGTTTCCGCGATTTATAACATGATAATGGGCGCCTGCGTATTCAACACGTGGAAACCTTGTCATTGAGATTCCTCACCCTCAAAACCGACTGGGTCATGACAATGTCGGCCCTCGCTCATTTTGAGACAAATGTGTTATTTTTAAAAACGCCCTCTTCTTTCCTGCCATCCGGATATGTCATGGTACCCTTTCCATTCATCATGCTGTCTTCAAAATGACCGACATATTTTCTCCCGTCGGGGAATACCATTGTCCCTTCACCCTCTATGTTGTTAAGATTGACGTCTCCTGTATATTTCCGACCGTCGGCAAAAATAACCGTACCCTGGCCATGCGGTTTTCCGTCCTCAAAATTACCAATGTACTTACTGCCACTCGGGTTTTTCATCTCCCCCTGTCCGTTCATGATTCCGTCTTTGAAATTACCCACATATTCGGCACCACTATAATATGTTAAGATACCCCTTCCTTCTCGAACGCCTTCTTTGAAATCACCGACATACTTTTTCCCCATCGGGAGAGTCATATTAAAATCCCTTTTCATTGTGGTGACCGTTCTTAGAATGAATTTCTTCCCTTTGGGATAAAAAATAGTTCCTTTGCCATGATACTTGCCTTCTTTGAATTCCCCCACGTATGTTGTCCCGTCGAGTTCCTTCATTTTTCCAAATCCATGAGGTTTACCGTCCTTGACCTCACCTTCATAAATAAAGTCATCGCCGATGATCTCAGATTTATTCAAACTCTCGGCATTCTTATTTCCTCTCGTTTCTTCATCTGTCTGAGCATTTGCAGTTTTACTCATTGGAAGGAGAGTAAGAGATACAACTGCTAAAATGATTAAACTCAGGTACACTGTTCGACGAAAAATCAGCATGGTCTATATACCTCCATTGTTCCCTTTATACATTATTTTCATTGTTATTTTTGTTTTTGTTCCCGTTACTTCCGATTAAAGACCTAACACATTATAGAGACAAAAGAATAATGTCAACATTTAATATTTAAGATGTGACCCTCATTTTTTTTTGAGGAGTCCGACCTCCTGGACGAGTGTTTTTACTTGTTCCGTGAGAGTTGATATGGCGATGGAGAAATGAATAAGAATCGATATGATGGCGATGATAAGGATAAGAAATATGGCGGCGGGGGGATAGGCGATGCCGAGTATGGACGCGATGACGTGAAGCCCCTCCCGCCATAGGGACAAAAGGAGGAAAATACCTCCGAAAAAGAGCCAGAGGAGGGCAAATTGCTCCTTGAGTTTTCGTCGGCTGATAAGCAAAAGCACCGATGCAATAAAAACAATGCTTCCTGCTACAGCGACATACTGTATGACATGTACATTGACTCCAGCACCCATTGTCCCTACTCCTTTATTTCCCGGGGACGGAGACAACAGACAACCAGGGCCAACAGCACCTTGACCATATAGTAAACCGATGCCGTCCCGGTTATTGAAGACTGACCGCCCTTCCGTTCCTGCATATTGACAGGCACTTCTTTCAATCGAAATCCGTTCTGCCCGAGGATCACCACGGCTTCCGGCTCGGGATAGTCCGTGGGATAGGTACGGGCGAGAAATTCGATTGCCTTTCGATTGTATGCCCGGAAACCCGACGTATTGTCGGTTATCCTCTGTCTGATCAGAAGAGAATTGACCATGGCGAAAATGCCGATCCCCATACGGCGTAAAAACGTTGACCGGTATCCCTCTCCCTTTTCACAGAATCGTGAACCGATAACCACATCAGACTCACCGCGTATCACGGGTGCGAGAATCTTCGATATCTCCGATGCGAGATGCTGACCGTCGCCGTCGAACTGGAAGACCATATCGTATCCCTCCCTGCGTGCATGGATAAACCCCGTCTGCAGCGCACCGCCGATACCCAGGTTACAGGGAAGGTCTACCACGCGAGCGAGACCCGTTGCTCTGGCCACATCACCCGTCCGGTCTTCCGATCCGTCATTGACGACCAGGATATCGATTGACGGCTCAGCGGCGTGAACCGACTCGACGACCCCTTTAATATTCGCTTCTTCGTTGAACGACGGCACTATGGCAAGTATCTTCACACTACCACCGCTTTCTCACAATGACCGATACCGTTGCGGGATCACCCTCGATCACATCGTAGGTTCCGGGCGTGTCATATTCTTCGTCCAACAGGTTTCGGACGGCAACCTCCAGATCCAGCCCACTGCCCATAATGTCCGTGACCGTCCCGCAGAGATCAACAAGCCACGTACCAGGCACCGTTGTCACGGCATCTCCCCGCGGATATATCAGGTCTCTCTCGGAGAAATAATGAATCCTTCCGCAGATGCTGACGTTTTGATGGGACCGCCATGTTCCCGTCACGTTGAACAGCGTTTCCGGTCCCAGATCATAGGGGTATTCAAGATCATTATAAACGTATATCCACGGTTTCGGCGGCGGTCCTCCTTCGATGTGGTCCAGATAATGATAGGTTTCAGAGGGCCCGCTGTTGCTCATAACCGTGAGATTGGCGGAGACATCAAAACACGAGAGGGGCGACAGGTGTCCCTCACATTCGATACCCACGATATCCTGTTTGTTCGGCAATGACAGACCTGCATAGGGGTCTTCCATGGAGTGATTCTCGATCCAGCTTGCAAACCCACAGAGGCTGAGCCCCGCTTCGTATGACGGGTTCCACGCTACCTGCGCGTTCAGTGTCTTGATCTGCTCCAGTTCCGGCTTTTCCTCTTCCCTCAACTGTTTCGCGTACGGCGTCCGGTACGCCGTCCCGTAGAGCAGTTTCAGTACCCATTGTGAATTGGGTGACCACACGGCCCCGGCATTATAACTGACGTGATCCTTGTAATCATCATGATCATCGTTCCTCAATCCGAACGACAGATTAACATCTCCAATCCTTTGATTATACTGGCAGAATACGGAGAAGAGCCGCGTCTCATAATTTTCTACGCTGAGCAGCGGGAGAAACACCGTATTGTCCGATCCGAGGTAATCAGGAACATAACTGTCCCAGATGGGGGCATTACGGACCCTTTTCTCACGGTACGAGGCGCCTCCCGTAAAGAGCCCGCGCCCCGCGAGAAAACTGCGATCATAAATGATTTCACCGTATGCCGTATTTTCCCGCTGTTTGAAACTCGTGTCGATGATCTCGAATTGAGGATTCATCCAACTGTACGATCCCGCCACGCGGAAGGCAGACGACCTGTCCAGATCTTTCTTCGCCTCCATCTTAAGATAGCCGAAGGAGGCGCTGCGCGTTTCCCCCCATGTCAACGACTCACCGCCCTTGGTAACGGCCGACATGGCATAGGGCCGGACATAATCGGACACCATCCCGGAAATGGTAAACCAGTCACGGAAGGAAAAATTCATCGATGTCTCAATGTACTGCGATTCTTCCGGCCGATCGAGACCACGCCGGTCAGACGGGGTAACGGGTGGCGGTTCACCGTCTCCCCAGAATCGGAGGATATTGTACGGGTTGTCGTCTTCTATGCCTCCACGACCGCTGACGGAAAAGAAGGTGTTCCACGCACCGTCATCATGCCCCACATTGAGATAAAAACCCTTGTTATTGCCCGGACCCGTATATGACGCACCTGCCTCCGCGCCGTTCAGGTCCTTGCCCGTCATGGGAACTACGTTGACAATGCCCCCGAAGGCATCCGCCCCCCATAGAACCGATCCCGGGCCGCGGACAATCTCAACACGTTTGACCGACGCAAGAGACAACTCATGATCCAGGGGATGGAGAAATTTGCTCACATCGGAACTCATGGGAACCGTATCGTACAAAAAGAGGACGGATTCCGGTATGCCCCTGAGGTACGGTTCCGAGCCCCATTCTTTCTTCGCCATGTAAAATCCCGGGTTTGTCTCCAGCACCTGACTGAGCGTTCGAGCGCCGCTTTCACGCATCTACTGACGCGTCACCACCTGCGCCACGGCGGGCGCCTGCCATGCACTTTCCTGACGGCGGGAGGCAATGGACAACACCTCAAGGTCTTCACCGACAAACATGAGCATTGTCTCGTCCGTGGCTGAGGATGGAGCGGCATCGCCGGCAGACAGCATACCCGGCTGAAAAGCAAAGACAAGGACGCACAGAAAGACGAAAAGACTGCGATGTCCGGAAGCAAAAATGGGAAAAATCTTTCTTTTTATGAAAGGTCTATTCCACAAAACCATCGTTTTCTCTCTCTTTCAGACGTCTGAGCAACACCCTGAATTTTGCTCTCGTGAGACCGAGAAGACGGGCAGCCGCCAATTGATTGCCTCCTGTCCGTGACAGCGCCTGCTCGACCAGGTTCATCTCCATCTCTTCCAGTGACAGCCCGCCCGCCGGCAAGATAACCGTGCCGTCTTCTTTATCAGCCTGATATGAATCATCCAGGAAGGAGAGGCTTCTCGAGGTGATCACCTTATTGTCACGACTCAGGATCACGGAGCGTTCCATGGCATTCGCCAACTCGCGGACATTTCCCGGCCAGTGATACTCTGAGAGCAGTCTCTTTGCACCCTCTGTGAGGGATATGTCGCTGTTATCACTCATTTTTTTGAGAAAGTGGTGCGCAAGGGGGGCGATGTCCGCTTTTCGTTCCCTCAGTGGCGGTATGTTCAGAGGGAATACGTTGATGCGAAAAAAGAGGTCGCGCCGGAAAAGCCCCTCGTTCACCAGTTGCGAAAGATCACGATTGGTCGCGCAGACCATCCTCACGTCCACGGTAATCTCCTCGTTGCCGCCGACGCGATGAAATTTCTTCTCCTGAAGCGCCCTCAGAAGCTTGGCCTGGGCCTGTAGCGACAGCTCGCTGATCTCATCCAGAAAAAGCGTCCCCCCCGTTGCGTATTCGAACTTTCCCTGTGACCGTCGATCCGCCCCCGTGAATGAACCTTTTTCATGACCGAAGAGCTCCGATTCGACGAGGCCGGGAGAAATTGCCGCACAGTTCACCGGAACAAATCGCTTGTCTGACCGATAACTTGTATTATGGATATAGCGTGCCAGCACTTCTTTTCCCGTTCCCGACTCGCCCGAAATGAGCACCGCCGAATCACTGCGGGCAACCCTGTAGGCAAGATCGATGATGTCACCCATCTGTTTGGATTCACATACCAGATCGATACTGCCCGCCGTCTCCCGCAGTATTTCCTTCAAATCCTTGTTTTCCGCCATGACACGGGACAGATTCAGCGTGCGTTCCACGGTCATGATAATCTGTTCTTCATCGAAGGGCTTGACAATATAATCCGCCGCGCCGGCACGCATGGCCTGGATTGCCGACTCGAGGGTGGCAAAGGCGGTGATAAAGACAACGGGACAGGGAATGTCCATGCGGGTGATGTTCTGGAGGAGTTCCATACCGTCCATACGGGGCATTTTGATGTCGGTGACAACAATGTCGAAAGGCCTTTCCTGTATTCGTCCGAGGCCCTCGACACCATCACAGGCCTGTTCCACCTCATACCCTTTTCTTTCGAGCATAATTGACAAAAGATGCCGCATCTTTTTTTCGTCTTCAACGATCAATATCCGTGACATATGCACTCCCGTATGGTTGTAAAAAACCTTGAATAATCGACACCAGCATGCGGTATATGGTTGGCCGTCATGCTGTTCATGTCTTTGCTCCGTCGTGATCTTGGAAATTCCCGCTATCCGTCTCCGCAAGGGGAAGGGTAATGGTAAAAAGTGCGCCCCCCTGCGGCGAATTATCGGCGCTGATGGTGCCTCCATGTGCCTCAACCACTTGACGGGCATAGGCCAGACCCAGCCCTGTTCCCCGTGTTTTTAGCGTGTAAAAGGGCTCAAAAATCATATCACGGTGTTCATCAGCAATGCCGTCGCCGCTGTCTTCTACGGTTATGACGGCATTGTCCTTATCACACACCGACCGCACCCAGATGGCACCTGATTCGCCCGCCGCTTCACACGCATTCTTGATGACATTATCCAGGGCGCGCGTTATTAAATCATGATCGACCGACACCCGCCCGGCGGGACATTCACCCGTCAGGTGAATATCCGTGGTCTGTTGACTCATCTGTATCTGGAACCGGGCCACGACGGTTTCGACCAGCACATCGACCTCCGTTTCTTTAAAACGCGGTTGCCCGGGACGGGCGAACATGAGAAAGTCCTCAATCAGTCGGTTCAGTCGCAGTATTTCTTCGTCGATATACTCGATCATTGTCGGATCACACGCCCCGTCAATATCCTTCTTCAGCACATCAAGGGTGCTTTTGATGATACTGATCGGGTTTTTGATTTCATGGGCGATGATCATGGACATCTTTCCCGTTTCCGCCAGTGTCTTTTGTTTCATCATCTGGACCTGTGCATGCTGAAGCGCCCGTCTGTTCCTGTCCAGAGAATCGAGCATGACGTTGAACGAGACACCGAGTTTCCGTATCTCAGGAATCGTTCCCGGGTGTACACGCATCTCCCTGTTTCCCCCGGCAATGGTTTGAGCCGTCTCCACGAGTTCCGTAATGGGCGCCAGGAGGGATCGCGAGAGAATGTAGAAAACAATCAGGGCCAGACCGGCCGGGATGACCGATATCAGGATGAAACGCAGCCGCATCGTCTCCATGAGATTCCGTATTCCCTCCTTCGAACAGGCAATGCGGACATGGCCGATCTGCGTCACCGCCTGGTCCGGCACTATGCCGAAGGCCCTGTTTTCTTCCTCGTCGAGTCGAATCGTTACCGGCTCTTCAACGATAAAAGTCTGTGATGATTCTCCCTTTACCGCCGCGGCCAGTTCGTTGTTATCAGCGTCACAGATCCAGACACCGACGATGTCACGCTCCGAAACAAGATTCTCCGCCAGTTTCTTCAGCATGGACCGGTTATCAATCAAGATACCCAGTTCCGCGTTCCGTGCAAGATGCCGTGCCAGTGATGATATGCGTTCGTCAAAGCGATCGTTGACGAATTCCTTGGTTATCGTTAAACCCATGTACCCGAACATAACGGCCGCCACCGCGATAATAACAAATACCGCAAAGAGTAATCGTCCCCGTATTCCGATCTTCTTCATGGTTTCCTCGTTACAGGCACTGTATCAGGAACGACAAGCGGCAAATTCAGTCGTTCCATCACCGCCTCGTTGATCCACAATTGATACCGGGGTGTTTCGATTTCACAGGCCGTACCTGACTGAGTTTTTTCTATCTTCTCGGCGCATTGCCGGCCCAGTTCCCCGTAATCAAAAACAAAGGAGACGGCTGCGCCGCTTTCATGAAAAAAATGATTATAGCCGATAACCGCCGTTGATTCTAATAGACCTTCTTTGATGATGTATTGAATGATGCTTTCGGATATAACGGTCCGATCGGGAATCATCATAATCGCGTCAACAATCTCCCAATGTCTTTCCAGAACACCGGGGATATCCTTTTTCGACGATACGCGCAAAGGTATCATCTCCAGTCCGAACGCGGCGGCTGTCTCTTGCAGCGTGAAAAAATACGATTCATTGTAGCGCGGATCAAAAATGAGTCCCAGGCGGGAAAGTGACGGTAAAACGGATGTTAAGGTGGATATTTGCTCCGTCACCGGGATGGTGAGCGAAACGCCGCACGCATCTTTCGACAAAGGAATAAGTGCTTCAGGATTCAAGACCATACAGTAGAAACGTTGTGCCGAGACACTATCAGGCAATGTATTCCAGATGTAATCCGTTGCCGGCGGCCCGATACCGACAAGGTAATCGTATGATTCCGTCAATAACCGTTCTGTCAGCGTTTCCCGTGATTTCCCTTGAAAATTGGTTAAATGAATTACCGAAACGTCGAAATCACTCCGTGCTTCAAGGCTGCCGCCGATGCCCTCCATGGCTTCGATATACGGTCTGATATCACTGGACAGAATAGCTGCGACACGACATTTCCTGTCTTCAGCCTCAACAACGCCGCCCGAAATGAACATGGCACCGGTTGCCGCCCAGATCACGACAATCACAAACAAAAAAGAAGAAAATTTATATTTCTCCCGGCGTCGCACTATCACCAGACCTTTGAATAGAACAGCACGCGTGTCTTCCGCTGCGAACACGGACCTCGCGAGTATTCACCACTCATGCCTTTCCGTAACAGAAGCAATCCTCCCGGCGCATGGGCATGGTGCATCATCAGTTCCTCTGACACGGGGGCATTCGTTGATTTATGAACAGAATTCACAGTACCGGCCGAATAAAAAGGCAGAGCGGCCATCCCGGATATGAATCGAACAATCGGTTGGTTTCAAAAGCCTGATGAGTAATCTGCACCGTAACCTCGCTGTATCATTGGAAATACCTTTGAAGGTTCCGGGGGCACTGCGCCATGTTCAAAAAACCCCAGTGAAACCATAACCTCTCTGCAAAAGATCGACCGAATCACCATGACATTTCACCTGCTCTTCAGAGAGTCTCTGACATTATGAACTTTCTCTTGAAATTCCTTTGTCACCGCCTCCACATCCTGCAGGTTAACGATAACACGGGGGGTAATCATCACGATGAGTTCCGTCTTCCCTGTTCCTGTTTTTTCTTTTCCGAACAGATATCTGACGACGGGTATTTTTATGAGACAGGGAACCCCGGAAGCACTTTCCGAACCCGTCTCACTGATGATACCGCCGATTACCAGGGTCTGTCCATGTTTCACGCTGAGCGTGGTTGCAATGGACCTTTTATAGAATGAGGGATAACTATTGCCGCCGACACTGACATTGGCGCTTTGCTCGCTCACTTCCTGCTCCACGTCCATAGTCACCATGCCGCTTTCACTGATATGAGGCGTGACGGACAGGATGACCCCCGTGTCCCTGTACTCGATGCTTGTTTCCAGAACATCGTCGTTACTGGATGTCACATTGTATTCCGTCGTCGCCACGGGTATCTCCGTCGATATATCGATTCTTGCTGTCTTGTTATCCGACGCCAGTATATGCGGCGATGAAAGGATGTTGACCTTCTTCTCCTCCGCCAGGGCGGAGACTTTCGCCTGCAGGTTGTTGGACAGACCGATGGCATACTGAAGGCCGGTGGCACCGGCCGTCAGGCTGTTCAATCCTTCCCCCACCCAGGAACTACGCCGGTATTCCCACTCGATACCGAGTTCCGTATCTTCTCCCAGAGTGATTTCCGCCAGCGTCACATCTATCAACGCCTGGCGGGGGAGAACGTCGACCTCGTTCAGGATCCTCTCGATGACGTGATAGTCGGGAGGCGTTGCCTCGATGATGAGCAGGTTGCGTGTTTCATCCGCCGTTATCTTCACCTCCCCTTTCAGAGTACCCGAACCCTCTGTTTCCATCGTCCGTGCCGTTATTTTCTCCGCCGGCGCCGGTTTCTTCTGAGCGAGGGGATTGCCTGCGATCCCTTTGGGGGTGTCCTCATTACTTTTTTCGTCCTTCTTCGGAACGGCGGTTTTGTCCTCAGATGGTCCCTTGCCGAAAACGTTATTCAACAATGCCTCGAGGTCGGCGGCCGCACCGTTTTTCACCGCGTACACGTAGATACGCGCATCGACCCCCTCGCCGGCAACATCGATGGTATGAATAACTTCATCAATCTTGGTGAAAACGCGGTTGTCGGCACTCATGACAAGCACGAGGTTGAGCCGTTCAATGGCGATGAAACTCGTGTCCGAAACGAGCTCTTTTTTGTACGATGAGAATATTTGTTCGAAGATTTCCGCCGCTTCCTTCGCCGCGATGTAGTTCAAAGCGTAAAAGCGGTACGTCATCCGCCCGAAAATATCGACATCGAAAGCATCGGCAAGCTGGAGGCATTTCATGATATTAATACCGCGGTCGACAACGACCATCACATTGGTGCCCTCGTGTGTAATGATTGTTCCGCTCTTAGAAATAAACGGCTGAAGGAGTTTTGTCATTTCCTGGACGGAAATAAACTGCAACGGTATAATCTGGATCACCATTTGGCGGCGTGGCGGCACGTCTCCTTCGCCCGTCCTATAAATAGCCACATTCTGACGAGCCGATTCCTCCAGTTTAACGATGCGGTACAAACGGTCTTCTTTGATTGCAGTCAGACCGTTTGCTTCCAATATCTGGTAGAAGACGGCAAAAACATCCTCTCGGGGAATTCCGCGCGTCGTATGGATCGAAACCTTACCCGCAAGACTGGATTCTACCATATAATTAATATTTAAAATTTCAGCGAAGGTCCTGATGACCTCGTACAAATCAGCACCGTCGAAATTAAAAGTGAACGATTTTTCTTCCTCGGGATTGGCAATTACGGGTTTTACCTTTCCTCTTTCCGTCTTATCTGCAGTCGACAAATAAGACGCCCGTTTTTCCCCAATGCTCTTTTGCGGTCCTTCCGCCGTTTCAAGTCCCTTTTGCTCACTGGATGCACCTTGCTCTTGCTGTGAGACGCCTTCTTCCGCCTGCGCGACCGAAGCAGCTTCTGTATTTTCCGGGGGCGTGGCTCCGGGCTCTTTTTTCATCCGCTGCTTGATGACACCAAAGGGCGTTGTGATCAAACGATATGTACCGGTGTCGTCGGTTATGATCTGTTGTGCTGGCTTACGCTGACTCTCATGATCGGAAGATGACCCGCTTTGCCGCGGCGAAGCCTGCTCCCCGGGTACATCCGCTGTTTTAACATCATTAATTCTCTGCGCGGCGCAACCATACGCTGTAAACAACACAACCATGAAAAATGCGGCATAAACCGTCCACTGTCGTTTTCGTTTTTTCATACGTCTATTTTTTCCTTCTCTTTATCTTTCCAAAGGGGGTATCGATGATGATATATTCTGCATCTTCCGAATCTGTTGATACGGCATTGTCTTTCTTTTCTTGTTCCGGAGCTTCTTCTGCTTTGTCCGCCTTGTCCACCCCCCCCACAGACCCCGGTTTCTGAGGGGAATCGTCCTGCGCAGAATCGGCCGTAACAATGGTCGGTTTCACCTCTTCTTTTGCTCTTTCCCTGGATCGCGACACGGCTATCTGACGGTCTTTCTTTTCGTCATAAAGCGGGGTCTCGTATCGCGCATCACCCTTTTCAAAAATAATGCTTTCTTCCTTAATATCAGCAACAACGAACCCGTCACCCAGATCGTCCCCGATAGAAACCCATGTGGCGGGTCCTTCTTTCTTATTGTTTTTGCCGACATTTGTAATAAGCGCTTTCTTATAATTACCGGCAAGTACAACACCGTAGAGAAGAATATCCTTCCCGCCGATTTTTACCTCTTTTACTTCGGGTTCAGCAGTCACGAGACCGACTTCCCTCTCTTCCCGTTCGCTTGAACGAATCGACGAAAAGAGATTCTTTTCGACAATATCACCAAAAAACGATTCACGTGGCATTGAAATACTGTCGATCCTCATTGCAGGCCTTACCTCGGGTTTGCCTGGCGCCTCAACGGCGGAGAGATCAGTGGGGTCCTCAGACCAGACCCGATACGCCTCAAGACCGAAAATGATAATTAACACTGCCAGCGCTATATTCACGATCCATATTTTGTTACGCATACGAAACAACCGTTAATCGAATTATCACCATAAAAACTCTCATGCCATCACACCAGGATAACAAGTTAATTAATCACTAAGTGCATAAGTGCATCTCCGCCTTCTTATGTCTTCTTCATCAGACCCGAGACAATCATATCGACCCGCAATTCAGGAATATCACCCTTTCCGTGGGTGGTTATTGTCAGTCTTTCAACCATCAGATATTTCGGTGAACTCTCAATCTCGTAGAGTATCTGCTTCAAGCCCTCGGTGTGTACTTTTATCATGAATTCAACAGCGATGTTGAGATATTTCTTGTTTTCCGTTTCATCAGCTTTCAGAACCCGTGCCCGCTCAATATCGGTCCCGGCCTTTTCCGCTATCTCATTGAGGAGATTCTGAATATTGACGGCCGCCAGTGAAACCGAGGGTGCTTCCAAGAGACCTGTCTGCAAGCGCTCCACGTTTCTGTTCAGAGATATCACGTGTTTGTTCATAACATCACGTTCAAGAGCAACTTTGTGATATTTTCGTAGTTGCTGCTTCTTGATCGCGATTTCATCCCCCACAAACAGGACGTCACGGACACCCGGGTAAAAACGATATGTGGCACCGATCAAGAGGAGAACGAGACCGGCGATCAGGATATATCGTCTCTCTTTTGTTTCCGCGAGTTTCTCAAATATCTTTTTCATCGTTTTATTGAACTATTGCTCCTCTTGGTGAACTTACTTTCATCGAAATACGGAATTTATCCTGTCCGCTCTTGTCCTTGGTAATGGGTGAAATAAAGGCGACCTCACTGAACATGGGTGAAGCTTCGAGAACAGTCAAAAGTTCTGTTGCCGACTGAGCATATCCGTATAGTCTGATTTCATGATCTCTCAAGTACAGACGATCCAGCCATGCCGTCGATGGGATCACCGTGCTCAGCTCCTGAAGAAACGCGAGTGTGGAAATACTGCTTTTCCGCATGTTGTCCAGAAACAACACTTCCGCTTCCAACGAATTTACTGTGGCCCTCAGACTTTCAATATCGGCAAGTTCAGATCGATATCTTTGTATGTCCCGGTTAATTGCGTTCATCGCCATCCGTTTTTGAAACATCTCTCCCCCGACGAAGGCACCCGTCGTTAAAAGCAGTACCACGGAAAGGATAATCAATGTAATAACGGGGAAATTGCTCGGTTTCTTTCTGATGGATGATGGAAGAAAATTGAATTGTACGGGAACCTTATGAAGGCCCTTTAAGGCCAGACCATAAGCAAGCATGAGCGAGGGTTCGCGCGCATCACCTGGGATCTCCTCATAGAGACTGATATTCAGAGCCTCTGTACCGGCAAGAGAGGCAAAGAACTTGCGTCCGCCACTCCCGCAAACAATCACGGTGTTCTTCGTCTCCGGCTTCCCCGCGTCACTGACGCGCTGAATCTCTTTTTGCGACACATCGTACAGTTGTTCTTCGGAATCCCCACTTTTCACCATATGAGAGGAAATGAGCTTATTCCCCTCAACAGTATTGATTTCCGCAATGTCTTTGCCCACATAGACGACCGCCAGCCGGTCATGAACTCCCTGTCTCTTCTTTTCTATAAAATAATTAGACAGTGCCGACGAACTCCATTCTATACCGGAAACGCCTTTGAGCTGCGTATGCGACAGCGGCTCGAAAGCTCCATCAACATCACCTTTCTTCGCGCACGCGAGAATAACACGAATTTTTGAGGACTCTTTTGATTCCTCAATAACATGAAAATCAAAATAGACATCATCCGCGGAAAATGGCGTGTACTTCCTCATTTCATACACCAGTGTTTCCCGGATGTTGTGTTTCACCGAAGCCGGCAATTCGACATACCGTATCAATACCATGTCGCGCGGCAATGCTACATAAAGAGAGGCAGATTGCATCTTCCTGCCCGCGGTGAATTCATCAATGAAACCTCTCACCGTCCTCATGCGTTCTTCATGGGACGCATGACGATCCAGCGGATACACCGCGCTTTTTTCAAGATTGACCTTGCGTAAACCGGCCTTGAGACAGACAATGGCTACACTGTCTTTTTCAATATTAACGCCGAAACTCTTCTGAAAAAACACTAACGCCCCCGTTCTAAGTCAATGGCGAACACAATCCCCGATTGGTCATATATAACCACGCGGGTACACAATTCTTACAAACGCTTTCTCACAGCAAAGGCTTGAAACAGCCCGTCCCGATGATCCCCTGTACTTCTTAACACGCCATGCCTGTTTCTGACAAATCTGTCGTTGATGAAACTACGATAACTCAGCGTCCTTTGCCATCGTTAAGAATTTATCATCGAGCGCACTAATGCCGTTGTGGATGAAACATTCATATCATTCCTAAAGAATCGGTGTTATTCCCGGAAACTGTCAATCGTACCCCAGCATACCATATTTAATGACGAGTGCTTTGATGCAAGAATTCTGCCACTGACCACCTCGCCCCTAGGCATCTCCATCACGCCATTGAAGTATTTTGTACCCTTTATCGTAATCCCGGTTTATACTCACTAATGCCTCTATTTTACTCGTGTTTTCGTCTCCCTTCACATGGGCTACACTTCGAATTCGATAGTACGGGCTGAGGCGCAGGGTGATATAGGGCGTAATCGCTTTGAAGATATCATCGCCCACTACTTCCCTCACGTCATCAAAAGACGCAAAATCGTTTTCCGATCGGTATTCCTTTATGCGTTCCACCGTATCTTCCGCCATGCCCGGTATTCCGCGAAGGACCGCATCAGACGCCGCGTTAAGATTAATCCTCGTAAAGAGTGCACGAAGATTTGCGCTCTTCTCCTCGGTTTTTGTATCAAGGTGAAAGACAGTAACCATGTCACGTAAACCGCCATCCATCAGGTCCTCGGAAACACCCTTCACTAAGAGGAGTTCGTCCACCGTTTCGAAATCGGCGTCTTTACATTCATAGGGTTCCGGCAGGCTTTGATAGTAATCGTCTTCGGCACCATTAACACGATGAAATTGGTCGGGGTCACGCCAGTCTTGTATTGAATCCACGATGGTGTTTATCATATCGTCATCCAATTCAAAAGAGGAAAGCAAGACTTTCAGCAGACGGGGAGGCGCATAATTTATGTTTATTCTTCCCAGCTCATTGGTGATCCGAACCGTATAAAAACCTTTAGCAAAAGGTATTTCCGGCGTATCGACATTGAGCCGCCATGATACCTGGAGTTCTTCAGAGTCGTCCGACCGACTTCCCTGAGACTTTGCCACGAAGTTTATGAGGGCATCATTAATTCCCGCCCGCGCTATATAGCGGGCCTGTGTTTTATTTTTGTAATTACGGGCTATGTTGACTTCCGTCCTCATGGTGTAACAAAATTCCCCGACAATAACAGACAGAAGGGTCACAACCCAGAGGACGAAAACCAGGGCAATGCCCCTTTCATTTCCCAAAACGTGATTGCCGCCCGGCTTTGCGTTTTCACTATGCGCGACTGTCTTTGATCGTCCGTTCATAACTTACCCGCCGTGATGGATGCAAGGATAAACACCGGGGCACTCTCTTCCCGTAACTTCACCGCGAGACGAACAGCTTTCGGAAAACCTTCATCCCGTTCAGGGTCCCACGTCTCCTGCCATTCGGCGACATTATCTTTCTCAATCTCGGTCAAATATTCAAAGGTCATCTCATACATGCCATCGAGCAGTTTATGCCTTTTTTCTTCATCGGGGTATTCGGGTACTTTCCCCTTTAATAAAACGGTATCCTTCTCAAAGAGATACAGGCTCTTCCCGTCATCGTCGCCGACAATTTCATAGGTCACGTATACCATCCCGTATTTACTGGTTGGAAGAACGGAAACATCGGAAACAAACGAAATTCTCTCTCCATCCCCGGCAAGTTGAAATGTTTTCCCGTCGTCTTTGAGGATTTTCGCCGTGGAAACTGAAACAAGCTGCCGCTTGATGAGATTCAGGACAATTCTCAGTTTTTGTCGTTCGTCGATACCTTTCTCACCCTTTTCCCACGCCCGAATCCCCATGCGGAGAGCGCCGAACACAACCACAACGACAACGGCAAGAATCGTGAGAGCGATCAAGAGCTCGATCAGCGTGAAACCGCGCTCGTGTCTTTTCTTTCCCGACGAGGATCCCTGACCGTGCCGTGGGCGTTCGCGTAAGAGTTCTCTCGTTTTTTTCGGAGGGTTCACTCTGTCGTCTCTTCTCTGGTTTCCGTTATCTTCGTTGTCTGAAGGTCAAGTGTCTTCCCATTTACACCACCCCAGCTCACGGCGACCTTTATTGAATAAACAGAAAAAGACGGTATTGACCAGACCGCCTTCGTTACCTCTTCGAGAGTAATCTCGGATTTCCACCGATACCCGCCATCGAAATCGCCTTCGGCTAGCCCTTCCACAAGCTGATCTTCCATTAAAATACCGTCCATGATATACGATGCGTGGAAAACGGCTCGCGTATGATCATCAGAAAGTTTGCCGGCCCTAAGCCCCCCGGCGAAGAGCTGCATGATCACGACAAGGGTAATAGCGAGAACAGAAACAGCCACCAGGATCTCAATCAACGTAAAGCCCGGGCAGTTATCGTTACTCGCAATGCAATGGCGAAATTGTGTCAGTCGCACCGGCATGGAAACACTCTCACATAAAGGCCTTACCACAAGTCATGCTATGCCCGGTCACTCTTCCACTCCATTTGTACAACACCCGTAATAAAGTTGACGGTCAGCACGTAAAAGCTCTCTCTTCCTCCGCGAATCCATATCTCGCCGCCGGAACTCGCACCGCTGGGATAAAATTCCACCCGTACCGTTCCTTCCTCAACATCGTCGGATTCGCCCTGTACGATCTTGGCAAATGAAACTCGCGCGGGAAGGACGTACGTTTTAATATCGCTCTCTTCTTCATCATTCCGACTGTCATCATCACCGGCAGCCGGTTTTTCCCCCTCTATCGATAGTGAATCGCTATCCAGATTGAAGACGACGACATAGGCGATACCTTGCGCCACGGCGCGACTTCTCGCATAACGCAGGGTTGCGGCAACCCTCTTTGCCGCCGTCTTATGGGCGGTACCGTGCAAAGCGCCACCGAACCGGGGGACAACCATGGCCGACACAATGGCAATGATGCCGAGAACGACGAGGAGTTCAAGCAGGGTAAATCCTCTTGCCTTGCCGGCATGTTCGCCCGGCGCTGATACCTTTTCAAACCGGGCTTGGATAACCGTCGACTGAATCACCGCTGTCTACTCTTCACGTGACATGAGGCATCACGTATCGCCGTCCCCCGGAAAGAGGTTCGGTGCATAACTGTCTTTTTCATGGGTTTGAGGGCACATCACTCTTGATTAATATCCTTCCAACTGACAATGTCCTGGTTGTTGTCCTCCCCGCCGGGTTCGCCATCGGCTCCGTATGAGATGATGTCATAATCACCGTGTTCGCCGGGATACCGGTAGACATATTCGTGTCCCCAGGGATCCTTTGGTATTTCCTTGGCCAAATAGGGACCATCCCACTTTTCTTCATCGTCTTCAGGCTTCGTTCGCAGGGCTTCCATTCCGCCGTCATCCTCGGTGGGATAGGTATCCATATCCAGACGATAGGCATCCAGGGCCGTTTCAAAAAGCGAAATCTGGGCCTTCGCCGCCTTCTGTTTCGATGTGTCCACCTTTCCAAACATGCGGGGTCCCACCAAAGCGGCGAGTAACCCCAGAATAACCATGACGATCAGGAGTTCTATCAGGGTAAACCCCTTTTCTCTTCTTCTACTCTCTTCCATAGCGTCTCCTTCTAAAAGGGCATTTCGTTCATACTGAAAACGGCCATCAACATGGATATCACCACGAAACCGACGAGAACACCCATAATAAGAATCATCGCCGGTTCCAATACGCTGATAAAACGTTTAACCATGTCGCGGACCGATTTTTCATAATTGTCGGCAATGCGCAAAAGCATGTCATCGAGCCGGCCCGTCTCCTCGCCGATGGTGATAATCTGAATTGCAAGAGGCGGAAACATTGCCGTATCGACAAGGGGGACGGAGAGTTTTTCACCTTCCTTGACTCGCTCATACACTACTTCCATCGAGTTGGCAATCGTGACACTTTCAATTGTTCCCCTCACCAGGCGGAGCGCCTGGAGTATAGGAACGCCGCTTTTCATCAGCGTCCCCAGCATCCTGGCGAATCGGGCGATCTCCCGCGTCCGAATAAAGTTCCCCACAACGGGACATTTCAACTTGAATTGATCGTACCTGATGCGTCCCTTGTCCGTCTTCACCCATGACCGGAAGAGATAAACGGCCAGAACAATACCCGCGATCATCACCCACCAGAACCGCCTCACATATTCGCTCAATTGCAGGAGTATCTGCGTGGACAGGGGCATGGCGGCCTGACCCATATCCTCGAATATAATGGAAAACTTCGGGATAACGAATGTAAGGAGTATGACAATGGACGCGCCGCCCACGAAAAGCAGAAAGAGCGGGTAGATCATGGCGGACCGGATCTCATCCCTCAATTCCTGGATGCTCTCCATATAGGTGGAGAGACGCTTCATAACGGCATCGAGAACGCCTGCCTCCTCACCCGCCTTGACCATGCTCACATAGAACGAATTAAACACGCGGGGGTATTTCCTCAACGCCTCCGAGAAGGAACTGCCACCCTGAACGGACCTGACGACGGACTTTATGATGTCATGGAATTTCGCCTGTCCCGCCACCGCCGTCAGGATGGAGAGCGCCCTGTCCACGGGCAGCCGGGCCTCAAGCAGTGTCGTCATATCCTGCGTAAAGGAAACCACGTCGCGCGTCGTCACCCTGCGAAAGAAACGCCCGAAGATCGATCCCAGGTCGATATTGAAACGGCGGAGTCCTGTCTCACGATGTGTCCGTATCTGCATGGGTATATATCCCATGCCATGCAGCCGGGAAACCACTTCGTTCGTGTCTTCCGCCTCTATATCGCCGGCAACGACATTACCGGCCGTATCCGTCGCTTTGTACAAGAACGTTTCCACGCCTATGTCTCCAGGGTGACGCGCAATACTTCCGATATTGTGGTAATACCACTCCGCACTTTGAGCCACCCGTCCCGGCGAAGACTTCTCATGCCCTTCTCAATGGCAACTTTTTTGATTATTTCCGTGCTGGACCCGGCCATGATTTCACGCCGAATATCATCATCAACGGGCAGGTATTCGAAGATGGCCGTCCGGCCCTGGAATCCCGTGTTGCGACATGCTTCGCAGCCCACCCCTTCGTAAAACCGCGTACTTGTTTTCTCATCGTCGTCGATCTTCATAAACCCGAGCATTTTCGGGTCGGGGTCCACTTCCTTTTTACAATAGGGGCAAATTACCCGCACCAACCGCTGGGCAAGAGCCCCGAGAAGGGTGGAACTCAGAAGAAAATTCTCCACGTCCATATCAAGCAGACGGGTAATAGCACCCGCCGCATCATTGGTATGAAGCGTGCTGAAAAGCAGATGTCCGGTGAGTGCCGACTGGATGGCTATCTCCGCCGTTTCCCGGTCACGGATCTCACCGACGAGAATGATGTCCGGGTCCTGACGCACAATAGAACGCAAACCGTTCGCGAATGTCAGCCCGATCTTGGGATTGACGTGTATCTGGTTGATCCCATTCAATTGATATTCTACCGGGTCTTCCAGGGTGATGATCTTGTTTTCCGAAGAGTTGATCTTGGCGAGAGTGGTATAGAGAGTGGACGTTTTCCCACTCCCCGTCGGTCCCGTCACCAGCACCATTCCGTAGGGCTGGGATATCAACTCCTTGTAGGACTCCAGCAAGTCGTCGGGGAAGCCGATTTTGTCGAGGCTCAATATGAGATTTCCCCGATCCAGGATCCTCATGACGACACTCTCGCCGTAAATCGTGGGGATGGTGGAAACACGAAAATCGATTTCCTTGTCGGCCACTTTCAGTTTTATGCGTCCATCCTGGGGAAGTCGCCTCTCGGCGATATCCAACCGCGCCATGATTTTCACCCGGGAAATGATGGCCGCCTGAAGTCGCCGGGGGGGAGATTCCACGTTATGAAGAACACCGTCGATTCTATAGCGGACCTTGAATTCCTTCTCAAATGGCTCGAAGTGGATGTCACTCGCCCGTGACTCGACGGCGTTGATGATCAACCGGTTCACGAGCCTGATAATCGGTGCTTCCGATGCCATATCCTTCAGGTGGGCCTCATCGGCTTCAATGTCGGCGGTTATCTCTTCGACATCTTTCCCTGCCTCTTCAATGATCGTCTCGATGGACTGAGTACCCGACCCGTAGAGGCGATCAATCATGTCAAGAATATCCGACTCCCTGCCACGCACTACTTTTATAGTCGCATCATAGGCCAATTCCAGTGCTTCCACCGTTGAATAATCTTCAGGATCTGCCATGGCGATCGTTAAGGTTGAATTGTCCAATACAAGGGGAATGAAGCGTGCCTGTCTCATAAACGAAATGGTCAAGTTTCCTAATACGACCGGTTCCGTGGGATATTCATGATATGGTATAGTTTTCATAAAACCGATTCCCTCTCACAGGATATATCATCCGCAATACATTTCCTACAGGGATCACACTATATACCCGAAGAGATATCATTATGTCGATACCAAAATACTGCACAGGATATGCCCGAAGATACTCTCATAACCGATTACTTTCACCCGGTGCTTTTATTAACGGCACCTCAAGCACAAATGACAGGTTCTCGCATAGAAAGAATTATGACGAATTATTGGAATAGAAACGTACAAAGTACCAGTAAAAGGAACCAGTCAAAACATCGTTATTGGCTATATAAAGCCAGTCCCGGGGTTGTATTTCACCGGTAGCATTCGCATCGTCACAAAGCAGTGATCATGTGGAAGACCATATTCTCCACGGAGCACGGCCGGAGGTCCACATTGTTTCCAGTTCTTTTTTCTCCCTTAGCGTATCCATCGCCTTCCAAAAACCTGTATGTCTATACGCGATTAATTCATCATCATATGACAGATTAATGAGTGGTTCGTTTTCAAACACGGTCTTGTCCCCTTCAATATATTCAAATATATCCGGTGTAAAAACAAAAAAACCGCCATTAATCCATGCGCCATCATCCCGCGGTTTTTCTCTGAAGTTTTTTACATGATCATTATCATCGATCTCCAGTGATCCGAACCTGCCTGACGGCTGTACAACAGTCATAGTCCCGATTCTCCCATGACGGCTGTGAAAATCAACCAATTTGTCAATGGCGACATCACCGATACCATCACCGTAGGTCACCATAAAGGTTTCATCGCCAACATACTTTTTTATCTGTTTGATTCTCCCCCCCGTCATTGTATCACGGCCCGTATCGATGACCGTCACTCTCCACGGTTCTGCTTTCTTTTCATGAACTTCTATTTCGTTGGTCTGCAAATTAAAGGTCACATCTGCCATATGCATAAAATAATTGGCGAAATATTCCTTAATTATATATCCCCGATATCCAAGACAGATAATAAAATCGTTATAGCCATAAAATGAATAAACCTTCATAATGTGCCACAAAATGGGGAACCCACCGATCTCAACCATCGGTTTAGGTCTGAATTCCGTTTCTTCACTCAATCTCGTACCTAATCCCCCCGCCAGGATAACGACTTTCATCTCATCTCTCTCCTTTTAAAAAGTCATTTATTACCCCTAAGGTGTAATCTATTTTTTTTTGATCCATTCCGGGATATGTTCCGAGGAAAAATGTGTTATTCATGACATGATCCGTAGCGGTAAGGTCACCGACAACGCGTCTTGCAATATCACAATATGCCGGCTGTTTCAAAAGATTACCGGCGAGCAGGTTCCTCGTCTCAATGCGGTGGCTTTCCAGATGACGAGTGAGTTGTGTGCGACTGAAAGCACCACCCTCCCTGATGGAAACGGGATATGCAAACCAAGCGGGTCGCGATTTATGTGTTGGACACGGCAGAACAAAAGTATCTTCATGGTGTCGAAAACCACTGTGCCACATATCAAAATGTCTCCGCCGCAGCTCAATGAATTCCGGCAGTTTATCCATCTGTGCATCTCCGATTGCGGCCTGCATGTCCGTCATCTTCACATTATAGCCGATATGAGAATAGACGTACTTGTGATCGTATCCCATGGGAAGAAGGCCATGTTTCCCCGCAAATCTTTTACCACAGGTATTACTGACACCACAGGGACAGTAACAATCCCTTCCCCAATCTCTGAAAGACGAAACAATGCGGCTGATTTGCTCATCGTTGGTTGTTACCATGCCACCTTCCCCTGTTGTTATCTGATGGGCGGGGTAAAAGGAATACGTGGCAAGGTGACCGAAAGAGCCCACCCGACGGCCATCATACTCGGACCCCAGGGCATCGCAGCAATCTTCAATCAGCCAAAGATTATGCTTTTTCACGCACTCGAGCACGTCATCGACAGCAAAGGGATTGCCCAGTGTGTGGGCCACAAAGATGGCCTTGGTTTTTCTCGAAATTGCCCTCTTGAGTTCGTTAATTTTTATATTGTACGATCCCATTTCTATATCGACAAAAACGGGAATGAGCCGATTCTGAAGAATGGGATTTACCGTCGTAGGAAAACCGGCGGCAATGGTGATGACTTCGTCCCCAGGATTCAACTTTCGGTCTTTCAGCATGTGACTTGTGAGGGCCGTAAGGGCAAGAAGGTTGGCGGAGGACCCTGAATTTGTGGGTATCGCATATTCAGAACCGGTAAAATGCTTGAATTTCTTTATGAAGCTGGCCGTGTATCGACTTTCGGTTAATTGAAACTCAAGCACGGCATCAATGGCATTTTGCAATTCCTTTTCGTCAAAAACCCTGCCCGCATAATGAATCAGTGTCTCACCGGGTTCGAAAGATTCGCTGACATACTTAACATCATGGTATCTTTTAACAAGGTTTCGTATGTCTCGGATAATTTCCTCTTCCTTCATAGTGCCCCCCTGAAGAACGTGTCGGGTGTTTTGGTATAGACGCTTGACGTTTTTGATGAAAGAATGCTACAGATAGTGTGAAATTTTCGCAACCAATCCTCCTCAACAGCGTGCGAATTTTTCAATCCTTTTATAATCAGCCACTGTTGGTATAGTATGGGTGTTGAAATCAATAAAAATATTCATTCCCCAAGCATCCCGAGCCCGCGCATCAGTATCGGACTGCCGGTATATAATGGAGAACTTTATATTGAAGAGGCCATTGAATCTATAATCAATCAAACATTTACTGATTTTGAACTCATCATATCCGATAACGCATCAACGGATAGAACATCTGAAATATGTAACAAGTACGCTCAGAAAGATTCGCGTATCCGTTATTACCGCCAGTCACAAAATCACGGCGCCTGTCGGAATCACAATATTGTCTTTAAATTAGCACGAGGCGAGTATTTTAAATGGGCCGCCCATGATGATTGCATGAGCACGGACTATTTGAAGAAATGCGTTGATGTATTGGATCATTATCCCGATATCGTTCTCTGTCACACCCGCATCAGGTTCATTCACCAGGATGAAGGTCGGGTGAGTAACTACTTCGAAAAACACAAAAACATCAACGACAGTCAAATGTCACGTCGTTTCGGTGAAATCATCACAACGCGCTACGCATATTTAATATTCGGAGTCTTTCGCCGTCATGTTCTCCAGCAAACTTCGCTATTACGCAATACAATCGGCTCCGATCGCTTTCTGCTTGCTGAAATGTCGTTGAGAGGTCGCTTCTACGAAATCCCGGACTACTGTTTTTATGTACGCGATCATAAAGACAGGCTCTCTCGAATCCCCCTTTTCTATCTTCACTCCCGGTGGTGGGATACATCAAAAAAGGTGACGACTTTTGTTTTCCCTCATTGGAGACACCTCATCGAATACTATTGGTGCTTAAATCGAGCCCATGTCCATGGAAAAGAGAGGCGTAAATGTTACATTAAATTACTGCTGCTATTGAAAAACGATATTTACTGGTGCAAAATGCTATCGGATCCTCTAATCGCTTTGATGCCTCAATCATTAAAAATCTTAAGCGAAATAAAGCAATGGATCGACCACGAGCACTCTCTTAGACAACCCGCCAAAAGGGTATCCACACCTTTATTTTCATGAGAAAAGATGGCCTCATATCTCTGTCCACTGCATCATATACTAAGCCTGTATAAAACTCCGCCATCAGCGTGGCCACTGCCGCACCAATAATTCCGATTCGTGGAATCAGGAGAAAGTTCAGCAGGAGATTAATGCACAAACCACCAGCACTCATATACAACACCTTACGTGTCCATCCCTCGGCGAGGATCCATCGCGTGCTTGCCGTTCGTAGAAAGACAAATACCGCTGCCCAGATGTGGATGTTCAAAACGGGACCGGCGCTTTCATATTCACAACCGAACAGAAGGATCACAATATCCGTCGATAGAAATGACAGGGGTATGGCAATAGCAATGGCAATCCAGAAGAGTAAGGCGTAAAAACTGTGCATCCGTTTCTGAAAGACATGGCAATTCGTGTTTTTTGCCTCAATGATGGCGGGGAATAGAGACATGGCAAGGGTGGTCGGTATAAAATACCACATCTCCGACAAACGGACCGCCGCTGCATAGAACCCCAAGGCCTCATTCCCCATCATTTCTTTAATCATGACTTGATCGATTCTGAGATATAAGACTCCGGATATGACTGAGAAAAACATCGGCCATGACTCTCGAATGAGCAACCGGGCATACGTCCCATCAAATCTCCACGCCGTCACTTTACCGATCTGTCTCAAATACATCAAAAAAAGGACTGTAAAACGGACCACGCTCTCAAGAAAGATAACCACCGCGAACCATACAACAGAAAGACGTAGGCAAACAAAAATCGCCTTTAAAGACGCTGAAAAGAAAACAGCGGTATTCTCGCAGAGAGCTGAATACTTCGCTTTTACCAGGGACTGGAAGTACTGGTCCGTCACCTGGAAAAAAGGTAAGAACCCTATCGAAAATGCAATGATAACCGTCATGAGCTTCGTGGCGACATCGCTTGATGTAAACTGTACCGCCACGGTGACACAGATCATCATGACGATGACTCCCATCATTTTCATGACGAATGCTGTCCCCAAGATGGAATGACTCTTCCGGGGTGATGAAACGAGATGCTTTACAAGGATCGGATCCATACCGAGTGTGACAAATGGTACAAATAATCGCACGAAACTCTCGGCAAAACTGAGCTGCCCGAATCGAGCCGGTCCGAGATAACGGACAACAAAAATACCGACAAAGAAAGCCACGGCCAATCTGAGCAAAGGACGACTCATCAGCCATAGCGTATTAATTAAATAACCCCTGATCCCATGCATATATTGTTTCAATTTCCCTATCGGCGGCCTAAAGATCGTTAAATATCGAGATCATATCGTTTTTATATTTCGTCATAGAGAAAAAGGTGTGTGCATACGCTTGATTATGCTGCTGTATTCTCCGCAGAATCGATTGGTTTTCTAATAGGAAGCGTATGGCTCGTGTCAACTCATCTACATTACCAATCGGTACCAACATACCCTCACTGTCTGAGATATAGTCGTCCAAATACAACGTCCTGGTTGCAATAATTGCATTGGCCGCACGCATACCTTCAACAACCGCCAGAGGCAGCGCCTCGTTATAAGACGGCAGAACGAGAATATCGGCTGAACATAAGAGGCCAACTTTTTCGTTGCCGCCGACAAAGCCCCGATATTCGATTCTCCCGCCAGTGTCACGATCAATTATCTTAAAACGGCGGAAGAAAACGTCTTTCATCTTCTCTCGTGATAAATACCGGTCACCGTATATCTCACCGGCTATCGTTAACGTGATGTCAGAACGTTCTCTCGCCACAAGGGAAAAGGCGTCGAACAATTCCACAATACCTTTACTGATCATGATATTGGAAAGAAAGAGCAGTTTGACTGAGTTCGAAATGGTTTTCTTGTCAGAACACGTAATGTCGTCTGACACGAAGTTGTGAACCGTTGCTACATGCATCTCAGGGAAAAGTCCTGATATTTGTCTTTCTATCCCTTTCATGGGAACAATTGATACATCAATCTTTTTGTACAGTGTATCAATAACCATACGATAAAGCCTCGGGCAACTGTCATAAAAGCTTTTAAAATCGGAACCGTGAATGTGATTCACAAGCTTTGCACCGGCCATGTGCGACAGGGCAATTACAACGATATCAAAGAGACTTCCCTTCAAACTGCGAGAACAGGTAAAATAAACGACCGAAATTTTCTTTGTCAACAAATAAAGAACCAGTTTTACGACACCTTTCACTGTAACGCAGAGAAGCCGCGGAAAAGATGTGCCCGATACATTAACGTTAACAAGAAATGGCCGGGAGAAGCTGAAAATCTTGAAGGTTTCAGAAAAAACAAAAGATTGGCCATGGAGTGGCGGCGGCATGGGACCGACAAACAATATGTGTTTTTCCCCTGATTCCTTTCGTCGAAGTGCATCGAATATTTTCATAATAAGTATTTTTGATGTCTCCATAGCCCGGATATGTGATAATGATTTGAAATATTATTGACTGACATATTTTGGTGTGATGTCTTGTTCATGAATCGCAAAGAAAGTTCATAGTGAATCTCGAAATTGCGATTTTCCATCAGGCCGGGTCATCTTCTTTATAGAAAATTGGATTGTCGGCATAGTTAAAATCACGAAACCTGTCTTGCAACCATTCAACACCGATCAGAGTGAACGGAATTATAATCACAAACGTGGGGGATACCCTCAATGATAGATCGAACGTATCCTGCCAACGAAGGTACAAAGAATTTGAATTGTTTATGGTTATCAAAATATTCTCCATGACTCATCATGACGTAACCGAGGGAATCACTCGCTCCTCTGGGATCACCGAGATCAAAATGTAGATATTGTTGATATGACGCACCATATATAGCCGCCAGGATAAACGTATAGACAGAAATGTATTGTAAAATTTTCTTAACAGCTGAATTACTCCCATTTTTCCCGTCATTCATGAGCCAGAGCCTCTTTCCCATATATGCTTGGTGTCATAAGCACATATGTTTCTATTGTCACGGTTTGATCTGACGGAATGAAAACCCTGATATTTCTCTTAAAAATCTTTCTCAACCTTTCCCATCATCTTTAAAAAAATGCGTTTCATCCGAGTTATAATGCTATAATGATCTTGCTGATGCGGCCTTTATCGCTGCAATGAACCTTCGAACCATATTGTCCATATTATAATCTCTCCGAATCGTTTCCAAAGCGTTTACCGACAAATCCTGCTGATACGGCTTATTTTCAACAATATAAGCGATTTTCTCTGCCAAATCTTTCTTATCACCATTCCTGTAGAATAAACCGTTCTCACCGTTACTCAATGCCGCTATTTCAGGATAATGCTCGCAATCGGGAACAATGACTGGAAGACCATAGGCAAAGGCATGGGTAAGTGACAATCCGATAGAACCGGGAAAGACAAAACAGCGTGCCGATAGGAACCACGGTGCCAGCTCACTCTGGTCATATATCGGACCCAGCCATCGAAGACAATCGTTTACACCAAGTTCTTTCGCTACTTTCCCCAACTCACCTCTGCTCTCATCCGGCCCGATAATGACAAAAAGATAACGATGGCATACCCTTTTCAATTGTGCCAATGCGGCAAATGCGGTCCCAAAAGAAATATTCTCAATCCGTCTTCCACAGAAGAGCAAAAGATGCTTATGTTCAATATCCTCTTTTTTCTGGAATTCTCGTAATCGCTCTGCAGGCCAAAGTTTTTTGGCTTCTTCAATGGGTTCCAGGTCAAGCGCATTATTCGTGGCAAATAATTTCTTTGCCGAACATCCGAGCCGGAGATATTCGTTAATTTCATCATCAGTATACAGTAATCGAACATCGTTTAAATACACAATCATTCTCAGGATGAAATCCTTAAATCTATTTCTGTGAGTGGAAAAACCATGTCCCCACCACACGATACCTATACCTCTTTTTTTCGCCCTCAAAACTAATGGGAGGGTACTCAGGTAATGAAAATCCACATTCACGACAAGAACATCACCGTGTCTCATCATGGGATCAAGCCGTAATCCGCGCTGCCAGAGAACGCTGTTTCCCCAAAAACCCTTACAGCCATGGTCCAGATCCGCGTATTCCTCACCCCTGTCGACGGAAACAAGGTTGTCTATTCCGGGAACGCGCATGCTTGCAGACACCGTTACGTCTAAATCATCATGCGCCGCAAGCCTTCTAAACAGCGATACACGGTATTCCGGAATGAGCGGCTGGATGATCTGAACGCGAATCGTCCCCTTAGGGTTCCCGGCGTACTGTAACTTGTTTTTTAAACTATCCTGAGACATAAAGCTCCTACTAAAGACTATTCCATCAGAATTCGTCTATACCGTTCCGCCATATGCGCCACCCCATACCGATCTTCAGCCAGCCGACGGGCTCCTTGACGGAACTCGACGTTGTTCTCTGCAATGGCGAGGGCCGCATCGGTCAGCGATTCGATGTTGCCTGGTGATGGATCTTTGAACACATCACGATCAAGAGCAACACAGCGCCCGGCCTCTTCCGTCAACATTTCCTCCAGAACGCCGGGCTTAAAGCCGACAACCGGCACGCCACAAGCCAGCGCTTCTATAACGCTGTTGGGACATCCTGCAACGATATCGTTAAGGACATACAAGGTGGCACCACGATAATAAGGGGGCAAATGCTCATTGGGAATAGTGTCATAAAACCGTACAAAAGGGTATCGACTGTAGCGATTGCCCGCATCCGCCCACGGCTTACCGAATACCAGCAGTTCCACGTCGTAACCACGGTCCCTCATCTCCTTGGCAACGAGAAAAGCCGTGCTTTTTCCCGGATAGACCTGTGTTCCCTCGACACTGATGATGCGGATATCCGCAGATGATTCATACCGGGGACCTTGTGGAGAAAAAAGGTCGAGATCAACGCCGTTGTAAATAATCTCATCCGTTTGGCCAATCAAACCGTATTCTTTTTCCCAACAGTTCTTCACAAAGGCGCTCTGGTAAACAATACGGTCCGCCACATATCGCCTTATCAGGGCAATTGCTCTCATACCAAGAAACGTATAAATTCTCTCCGGCAAATTGATCTTGAGATTTCTGTTCGATGGGAACGGCAAACCGAGTCTCTGAATAATTTTTGTTCCTCGGCGCTTTGCACGCATCAGTACGGGTATATGTCGTGTCGCATTTATAAGCAGGATTTTGTCAACATTCCATCCGGTGACATCGTATGTGACAAGAATACTCCACCCTTTCAGTGCAGCCGCCAGGCGTCTCTGGAACACTGCCGGTCCTCCCGAAGCACCTCTCAAATCAGGCATAAAGCCTATTCTCAAATGCATGGACACCGTTATATTCTTGCCATTTGATTTTCTAGTCACAATTTTTTATACGCATGTTTTTTTGCAGCATCTCGATGCTATCAATCATCGATTAAAGCTATTACCCTGTGTGTATCTTTGCCACGCCAGTTCCTGAAGAACCTTTCGCATGTTGTTTTTTAATTTGATACCGATTCGTCTGGCGGGTGATACTCGCCGAATCAGGCCGAATTCTTCCACTTTTTGATTGATATTACGACCGTTTTCACTATTATCGAGAATATGCGCTATCGGATTTCTCCCGTCTCTGTTCTGAAATAGATTGTGATAGTGAACCGTCACAAAATTATGTTCTGAGACGCGACAATCTTCCCCTGTAATACTATCGAACAAATGAACGGGAAAATTATAATTCTCATCAGCAAGTTGTACCTCCAATTCCAATTGTGCCACAGTTGCGGCGAATACCGATTGCTCCAAGTAGAAAAGTCGCTTGTGAGGCCTCAGACCACTGCGCATGGTTTTAATGAAATTATCTTCCCATGCAGTAAACAAATCATTGTCTGTTTGGGATACTATTTGTCCGGAATTATAATATTCTAATATCTCTTTCTTATCTACCGTTGAGGTCACTGTTCTACAAATCCGAACATCCAACAAACTGTATAATTTGTCCCAATAAAACACATTGTGATCGTGAAACTTGTCTTTACCTATATTTTTCGTATCGACCGGTCTCAGGATAACATCGGCACCATTGAAATTATTAAAATCACACGGCTCTCTCAATATAAAAGTATCTGTATCCAGAAATATTAATATTTTTGCATGAGTATTGCGTTCTCTGTGTGCACAGGTAAGTGGTTTATTAGCAAGAGGATAAAAATCAAATTCCGTATTTAAATTTAGATCAACATATTCAACGTTATGTTTATCGAAAAACGAGACTGTTTCTTTTGAAATTTTGTATTTTTTTCTGGGTTGATAGCTATACACGGGTATATCTTTGAATTCACCTCCGAATTCTCGCAGGCTATAAATCAATAACCTCGCCATCGATTCTAGATATCCTCTTTCCGTACATATGATTAATTCGACTTTGTCCATATTTTTTCCCATCATCCCTGGCATGATATGTCGGGAATAGAAAGTAACGGAACGCCGATGCAATTGCGTCCTTTCAGCATCACTGATTTAGTTCGATCATTTAAACAAAGGGGATATCCCGAGCCATGAATACCTTTATTCCATAGATTAAATCCTTACCATTCATGCTTCGTATCGACTCAATCGTCAGTTCAAGGGCTTTCTGCCGCAGCTTGGCCTTGATGACACTCCGCGACATGTCAGGATATTTCTCTCCGATGTAATTGAGGGATCGAATGTAACCTCGTAAACGCTCAATTTTGAATTTATTGCAGGTATTTTCACTATGAATGCGCCGATAAAAGAGGACGTGATCGAGGTATCCGAAGTTAGAGTTACGGGCCATTTCAAACCAGAACAATTCATCTTCCCCTCCAAAAAACCAGTCCTTAAAGCCGCCGATTTTTTCAAATGCATGCCTTCTGACCATCGACGAAATAATGCGAATATTGGGATATTTTATTATTTTGTGTGAGAGATCAACGCGTGATGAGCGCCGCCAATCGACTGCTCTCCGGCTCTCATTATCATCTTCCCATCTTTTCTTCCTGATTATCCGCCCATGAACATCGATAAACTGGACATTTCCATGCACAACATCAACATCCGTTTCGCACGCATAATCATGCTGTAATTGCAGTTTATCCTGAATCCACACATCGTCTTGATCAATAAATGCAATATATTCCCCGTCTCCAGCTCCCACCGCAAAGTTTCTGCAAGCTGCGGCGCACCTGTTTTGTGCGGATTGAAAATATGTTACTTTCCCGTTTAAATCACCATATCGATTCTTTATACTCGCCAGGCTGTCATCTCCGGACGCATCATCGACAATAAATAAATGCCACTTTTCGTAACTTTGCGAGCGGACACTCTCAATCGCTTCATAGACATGATCGGTTGGTTGGTAAATTGGCAATACAACATCAATACGCTCCATCGTCATATAATCCCGTCGTAACGATAGTATTTCATCAAGGGTCTGTTTTGCATCTTTTTATAAAAGTCGATCAACGCTTCATTATCGGCAAACTTGAATTTACTCTGTTTGTTCATGCGTGTCGCGATACTGTTCAGTGTCTTTTGGCAAATATCAACGTGCAGAAATTCGCATATTCTTGTTACCTGTTCAGCCGGACTCGACACGAGTTCCTCGAAAGCAATCATCATCAGCCTGTCATCAGGAATCAAATCTCTATATGTATGAAAGAAAGCCCCATATTCTTCCCACAGATCAAAAGCTCTTTGTAGGTCCAGACATCTGAGGGAATAAATGGGACTGTGAATTTCCCCAATACGGGATATCTCCCGTTTGAGCAAGCTCTGAGCTACATCTATGCCATTTCTATGGATGTAAATATACTTTGCATCGGGAAAATTTTTATTCCACACGGGAAATGTCACAGTTGTCCGCGGTTCTTTCCAGCCCCATAACCGTTTTTTCGCTCGAAACTTAATTAACAGAACATTATGAAAACCCCAATAACGATAAATAAATTCGTAACTTCCTACTTTCTTACCTATAAACCCAACGGTTTCCCCAAAAGATGTTTCATCGGCAATCAAGTTCTCCACCAATTGAGGATTATCCCAATGGGCATGACTGATTCTCAGGATTGATTCATTAAGCTTGAAAATGATCTTGGATTCATTATGAACATTTGTGTCATTCCCTATGAATACGCCGAGATCCGCCAATATTTCTGCAAGCAATGTTGTGCCGGAACGGTGCATGCCCAAAACAATTATCGGTCCCATGGTACATCCTCGGCCCTGTACGAGAATATTTGAGTTGTCACGAAATAATCTCTAATCTGTCTGTGATTCCGCATCAGATTCAAGTGTTTCCCGCACCACACAATAGGGACGGGCCATGTTGCGATAATGTATTCTCGCAAGGTATTCGCCGATGATTCCCAAGCAAAACAATTGGACGCCGGCATAGATGGAAATGATCGATGCCAAGAAGGGAAACCCCGGCACAGAACTGCCGTAGATGAAATATTTGCCAATCACATAGATAAGTATGCAACCGCCAAAGAGGGAAAAGCCAAAACCGGCCAAGCTGGCAAGCCTGAGGGGCACTGTGCTGAAACCGGTGATCAGATTGAGAGCATGGTTTAATAGTTTTCCAAGCGTGTAATTTGATTCACCATCCACGCGAGATTCATGACGAACGGGAATTGCCGCAAAGTTTGTCGTACCCCATGTCAGGAGAACATCAATCGAAACAAAAGGACCGTCGTAATTGACGAATGCATTCTTTATGTGGGAACGAAATATTCGAAAGGAACTGATATTTCGAGCGACATGGACACCCATCGCCCTCTTCATAATGATTTTCGTTATCCGCGACGCCATATCTCTCCAGAAACCATGTTGTTCTTTTTTCGGTGTTCCATAGACGACGTCACATCCTTCGCGCAATGTTTTGATGAGCGTGGGAATTTCTTCCGGAGGGTGCTGCAAATCGTCATCCATCGTGACAATAATTTCGTACCGGGCTGATCGAATACCGTATAGCAACGCGTTATTCTGTCCATAATTCCTCATCAGACTGTATCCCCGTATCCAGGAATACCGGGAGTGCAAATGGCTGATTTTCCCCCAGCTCCGGTCGGAACTTCCATCATCCACAAACACAACTTCATAACTCTCAGCCGCTTGTTCCAATACCGGGTGCAAGCGTTCAACAAGAGCATCTAACGTTGTTTCACTGTTAAATACCGGGATTACGACAGATATGTTCATCAGATTTTTCCTTCGGTTGCCTCATTTCTCAGTGACAGTGCCTCCCCAGTTATAAAAACCTCCCGCAAAAATGAATGATCACCACCGAAACCCCGAGAATGCGAGGGAACTGACGCACTGCGTCATTGAAGCATTACGGTCTCTCATCCGGTGACAAAACCGCAAACAGCTCGTTCTCCCATATCACGCCGTATTTGTGCCGCTGAAAGAATTCATCCAACAATCCTTCTTTCCCTCCATCCGATGAAAACATAAACGGCTCATCGTGTGCCACATTATCTGGCCAATATGGATTCCGTACCGAGGCATTTTTGGCGCGTATAACAATATCCGGCAGATCATCATTTTTCTCTAATGCGTCCAGTTTTCGCTCGATGTATGCCGTGTCAACAGAATCGATGTTAAGCCACGGGTTTTTAAAAGGAGTCACCGTGCGGGTCAAGAAGTACATCAATGGAATATTCGTATAACAGACGGCAGTGGCATATTTTTCCAGTTGAAGCTTTTCTATCTCAACAAGCAACTCCTCAAGCACTGCAACCCTGTTTTTCGAGGAGTAGATGTTCCCTATAGACTGCGTATGGAAAGCGGTATCCAATCGGTACACCGGTTTATCCCTGTACGGCATCTGTATCCTGACGACGATTGTAAATATGACAGCAAACAGAATAATTGTTTTGCGGATATATTTTGCCGTGGCTGTCATATACGTGCTTTCAATGAGGGCCACTGGCATGACAAGCCACACTCCATATCGCACGGTGTTCAAGCTGACACCAGCGGAACCGAAACTCATAAACAGCAAAAATGCAATAGAAACTGCGTAGATAATTTTTTTTTCGGAGGACAGAACAGAACCGTTGACGACATAATTATAGCAAAGCAGAAGAAGGGGCATGCCGATGATGGCCGACAGAACAAAACCGGGTTTCAGCAATACAACGGCCACGCTGCTTGTGACGCAGGCCACCAAAAATAATATTAAATCTTTGTATTTGTCTCTAATGTATTTTGTCCCGGCGTAAGACAGAAGGAAAATAAGAAAAAGCCCTCCTTCCGCGATAATCACCAGCAAGCGGATCACTGTCACTCCGATAACGGACCCCGCATGATGAAAACGGGCTTGCTCAGAGATGAGCGACCGTTTCGTAAAACCGGAAATATCGTCCACAAAGGTATGGAGCAAGCCTTTTTCTTTCAGAAGAAAGAAAAGTGCCGTGCCCGCCAGAAAAATGCCCAAAATAATGGCGGCATACTTCAGTCTCAGATATTGTGACGCCGACGGTGAACCGCCTTTGATATATAATATTGGAAGAAGTAAAGTAAAATAAAATGGTAAAATGGGAATCCTCGAATTTATCGCGCCAAAAATGAGTATGCCGCATATTATCCCCCCAGCAAATCCCAGGATTATGTTCCTTGTATCGATAGTGAAAATGAACGCGCAGATACTCAATAATACAAGAAACGGCGGAATGGTATAATAGGAAGGCAATAATTGATCAGAACCCGCGATACTGACAAGGGACCCGATTATTACGGGTAAAATCACTTCTCGGCATTGATAAAACCGTATCAGAACAAAGTAGGCAGTAATGGCGGTAAGCCCATTCAATGCCACCCAGAGCAGTCTAAATCCAAAAACCGATTGTACATTGAAAAGTTTCGCCGTTATTCCGGACAAATACGTACTAAACCACGTGAGAAACCACATGGCCATCTCGGGTTTGTGCGACATAATCCAGCTTTTGTAAATATTATATCCGGTGTCAGTCAGGTCTATGCCAAAGAATATGTTCGGCAGGAAGATGCTGGTGGTCGCCGCAAGAATAATGAAAGGACAGAATATGTATCTGTCTTTCCTGTCGGGTAGTCTTGTATAAAAAGGTTGAGAATGCAGACTCTGCACCTATTCAGCCCCTCGTTCGCTCAATCGATTAAGAAAGTGTGACTGAAGCAGATAATCAAATATTTGTGCCTTAGAAAATCGACTATTTTAACGAGACAACCCATCATGACAATCCCGACCTGGAATTCGATTCTGCGACGGAATTTCCCTCAAGGGACTCAAAAAACAAGATGATGTCGTTCCGGTACCGGGCAAAGGAAAATTTATCACCCATAACGGTCCTATTGTGATTCTGCATCCGCCGTAATGTCGACCCGTTTTCTATCAGGTCACGAATAGCCTGCACCAGGGCATGCACGTCACCGATCGGCACCAGGACACCTTCGTTATCGGATATATAATGATCCAGATAGAGTGTCTTCGTCGCAATAATCGCGTTTCCCGCGTGCATCGCCTCGATTATAGCCAACGGTAACGCTTCATTGTAAGAGGGCAAAACGAGGATATCGGACTCACATAACAGATGCGCCTTCTCTTTGCCGGTGACAAAGCCACGATAATTGATGTTGCCGTTAGAACTCAAGCGTAGTTCTTCGATACGGCGGAAGAACTCCCTTTCCATTCTCTCTTTGTTCCACCACCTATCACCCATTATTTCACCGGCAATCGTGAGAGAAACGGCATGCTTCTCGCGTGAAAGGATGGAAAAAGCGTCGAGCAGCTCCATAATGCCCTTGCTTTTCATGATATTGGAAAGAAAAAGAATCCTGATCGTTTCCGACCGCGGCTTCCGACCCACGTGACGGACATCATCGGAAATGAAGTTATGAATGATTGTAACGTCCATTCGGGGGAAAAGCGACGATATCTGAGCATCCATACCCTTCATGGGAACGATTGACACATCAATTTTCTGATACACCAGTTCGATAATCCGGCGATAAACCCCGGGACAGTCATCATAAAAACGCCGGAAATCCGACCCATGGATGTGGTTGACAAGGGTCACGCCCGCCATGCGGGATAGAAGAATAACAATAATATCGACAAGGCTCCCCCGCAAGCTCCGCGAACAAGTAAAATAGACAATCGAAATTTTCTTTGTCAACCAATACATAAGCGTCTTCACGACGCCTACCGCTGCTATGCACAGTGTCCGCGGAAGAGATTTGCCGGAGACATTCACATTCACGAGATACCGCCGATACATTCCCAGTATTTTGTACGTCTCCGCAAATACAAAGGCCTGGCCGTGCATTGGCGGCGGCATCGGGCCGATGCAGAGTATCCGCTTTTCCCGGGAATCAGTGGCGTGTGGTGCGACCATTATATTCCCCGCGTGCCTCTCTTTTGCTTGCCGCCCGTGACCCCTCCGCGGCCTCCTCCATAACTTTCTCAAAAATCCCCGCCAGCGTCTCAGTTTGCGTCTCCCGCGAATAGGTCATTATCCTGTCCCACCGGGGACGATGATCGATCATTCCCGTTGCTTTCCATTCCTCGATCCATTTCTTCAGCGTTTCGTACATCATATCCTCCGACGTACAGTACACACCGCCACGGGTCTCGTAAAGCAACCGTTCGATCTCATCACCGCCGGGGCCGGAACAGATAATCGGCCGACCGGCGGCCAGGTATTCAAATGTCTTCGCAGGGAAGTTGCCTTTATTGCCTGTTCCCCACCATGCAAAAAGGATGAGTAAACTCGAATCTATTTGCACACGCACGATATCATCGTGCGATAAGCGTCCATGAAACGTAACGACACCACCAAGGGAGTATTTCTGAATGTCTTTGCCTAAGCCATGAAAATCGTTACCATAAAAGTTTATTTTCATCAGATCTCTATCAATAATATTCTCATCCATAAGTCTTCTGACCGATCTAAAGAACGGATCAAGCCTGTATTCCGAATATAAAAATCCAGTATAATTCATAACGAAATTTGTACTCCGCCGTGAGGATTTCCCACAATACAAATTGAAATCAAATCCGTTTTGTAAAATATTAATGTCATTTTCGCGTTGTAAAACAGATTTTATGTCATCAGTCCATGATTGTTTGACAGTAATAATCTTATTCACTGTCTTCATTACCTTTCTTTCATATATCTCTTCCAATTTCCTTAACAAACACATCCTCTTCATATAATGTCGTGACCACGGATCTCGATATTCCGCCACCCAGGGAATGCCTGTCTGTCGCGCAATGCGTGACGCCACAATATGAGACGACGGAGGCGGAGAACTGCTGAAAATAAGATCAACAGGATTATCGCGCAAAAACGTCAAACCCCTCTTTACCGCACCCTTCTGCCAGAAAAGCGCGTAATCGGGCCAGTGTATCTCGGAGAAGGGATTACATATCCGTGAAACGTTGCTCATGCTTGTGGAAACACTGACTGTCCGCTCATCATGTAGCGGTATCAGTGTCTCACCTTTTATCACCCGATAGAGGGCTTGTTTCAAATCCTCCACATAATTCCGAGACGGCGTTCTGATAATATGGTCGGAACTAACGGGCGATTCCAGACCCCGTGGCGCGTACTCGGACGGAATACAGGTCAGCACATAGGGGTCCCACCCGTAAGAAGGCAACCACCGTACAAATTGCGACACTCGCACGGAACCCGCCGCGCTGTCAGGGGGAAAACGGTAGCTGACAATTAAAACCCTTTTATTAGGGACAGAGCCCCTATTTCTCTTGTGCATCTGATTTCCTATTTTTCCCGACACGGGGACGTCCCGGCGAACGAGGCGTAAATCGCCGCCCGAGGAGCTTCTCCAACTGCGCTTTAAAATCATCGGTTCCGCAGGGACGGCCCGTTTTCGTTGATTTGACGAGATCGTCCTGAGCATCCGTATCTTGCGGCTCCCGCAGAAATGCATGCCAGTCCGGGATTATTTCATCCAGGAGACAGTGTCCTGAAATCACCCGATCGTCACCACCATTCACATGGTAATTCGTACTCGACCACGGATAATCCAAGGCAGAGGCCACCAGACCAGCCCGTACCGGGTTCAATTCCACATACCGCACCGCCGCGTAGAGATGACGCTCATCCAGGACGCAGGAATAAAACCGTCCCTGCCAGAGATGACCGACAACATCGGCCTTCCGGTTGAAATACTGTGAATACAACATGTGCACATTTCTGAAGACATTCGCAAGAGAGTCATCCGCCCAGGGGACACCGACAATATGAACATGGTTCGGCATGAGGCAATAGGCCCATACGTCAAAATCATGCTGCTTTGAGTATCGGGAAAGCAGATCCAGATAGCGGCGATAATCCTCTTCCTCGACGAAAACCTTTTGGCGGTAATTACCACGCTGTGTAATGTGATGAGGGTATCCGACAGCTATGGCACGTGATATTCGTGGCATACACCATCTCCCGTGAAATTGAGTATCTGTCCCTAATTAAGCCCTAATTAAGGCGATAGAGCTTATACCCCTTTTCCGAGGCGACGAGCGTGCACTCCTTTTCGAGCATGGAAACGAAGGTACGTATCCTCGGATGAGAACCGCGGAAAATACGTTCGATAGAAGCCGGTATGACGATATAGCGTATAGATAACGAGTTTCTCAGGCTTTTGGCCATATTCGCCGCGTCTTTGCTGTTTTTCCGCATTATGCGCTTTACCGATTGTGACTCGTACGAAACAAGATGAGCATCCGTTTGGTAGTATAGAAACGGTGCCTCGACTTCAAGAACCACACCATTACCGTCTTCAAACTCCAGTGAATCGACACGTCGGAGAATATCATGGGGGAAACGATCACCGTTCCCTGATATCTCCGATGGGTCTCCGCTTGTGCCGACAGCGGCGCCGGCACGGGAGGTCATGTATTTTCCTACCAGCGGCGTGTAGTTGTAATAGAGGGGCAACACAACGCACGCTATCAACACACAGATCACGGGAGTGCGCACGCGGGGATGCCGGGCGATAAGATCGTTTATGAGCAGAAAGACAAGGCATACCGCTATGGGATAGAGCGTAAAAATATACCGCCAGTGGTAATATCCATACAGTGCCGTCAAAAGCACGTATGACACAAACAACACGGACACTGCGATTTCCCAGCGTTGTCTCCTCCTGATTGTCGCCACAAAATAAACGCCCAGGGGAATCATCATCCAGTTTACAAGACCGAAAAAGTGACCATGGAAGAAGACGCCCAGACGACTCAAGAGCAGTAATTCCAGATTGGAACGAATCCGCAAATCCTCGAGAAGCTTCCTCTCCTTCCCGCCGTAGATTGTGTCATAGGGTGTATCACTCAGCCATTGAAACAACCCACACTCCCTGAAAAACAAAATAAAACACGCCAGGAGAAGAGCGCTTATTACTATGAGTGCAAAATATGTAAAAACACGTCTTCTCATCTACAGTGTTCTCTGAATCGCCTTGATTATCTTCAACACCATTTGATCACGACCGTATATGACATTAAAGATATGAAAAACATTGCCACTCATCATCATTACCAACACGCCATGGAAAAAGGCCCTTATCTTATCAGGCCACCCGGCCCGGAGGAAGAAAGGCAGGATCACGACGGCAATAACGACAAAGGCCAGACCGATGGTATGGGAACACGCGGCAAATCCCCCGTATATGCCGAATAGTGTCAGCGAAAAATAATCTTTCTCATTTTTCAACGACATGGCGAAGAAAAAGATGGCAAGAGCCAGCATATAAATCCTGAACATATCAATATGAGGCGAAAGCAGCGATTCACCGAAACTGAATCCCGAGACGAGGGCGGCGGACGCGATGACGGCCATCCATTTATCTCTCTTCGCTACCAGATAAAACAGGAGCAGCCACAGCAATACGCCATAGTATGCCCCGACGCTTTTAAAATACATGTCGCCGGCCATGCCGAAAGCATCATTCAGCATCCGCTCCCATGTCGCCAGCAGCACAAAGAGGGGTTTGTGACTTCCCTTCAGAAGAATGCCGGTTGACTGAATACCTCGTTCGTAAAACGGGGACAGCGACTTGGCATCGAAGGTATATTCCCCCAGGATGGCGTACTTGGTAATATCATGTCCGTAGAGAGGCTCCGGCAGGATGACGGTTACGAGGACATACAGATAGGCACACAGGGAAACGGCGATAATCCCGAAAATCACCATCCACTCACAGCAATACCGGCGATTCTTCAGAGCAATGGCCCACTTGCGTAAATACCGGGCAGTATCCCGCAGCATCACGGGAAATGCCTTTCTCCCCCACAGGGCGAGAAGACAAAAAACAAACACGACAACACCGATATATGTAACGCTGTATCTCCCCGGAAAAATAATAAACGCATACAACAGGATAAGCGAAACGAGCGGCGGCCCGAACCCGAGAGAATAAATAAGCAGCTCCCGTTTCGGATAATGAGATTTTCGATCGCATGTCACAAAAACAGACAAGCAGATGAAGGAAAAGAGAATATTCGAAACAAAAACTTTTATGACGAGCGCCGTCACCATTTATGACAAGACCACCAGAACAAACATTTCATCTTATAACTCAACTTTCGGGATTAAGTTTGGTTGATAACGACAGTGTTCTTTGACAAATTGACGTATTTGAGAGCTGCCTCCATCAGCGCATCGAAGAAAGGCTGTGCCGTTTTTTCACAGAAGGCACCCA
>Ga0272441_10002012_pt1 | contig 42304 bp, 75 predicted proteins | sample SSMProp6N_FD_193582 | JGI IMG/M metagenome (GOLD analysis project Ga0272441, IMG submission 193582) | Marine sediment archaeal communities from Little Sippewissett salt marsh, Falmouth, MA, United States - SSM-Prop-6N | ecosystem: Environmental > Aquatic > Marine > Wetlands > Sediment ...
AAGTATATAAATATTTGCAATAAAAAAAGCCTCCTAAGAGGCTAATTTGCTTTTTTGTACTAACTTTGAAAAATCTGGGTTTTCAACTTCGCTCCAATCTGACAGACAGAAACATACTCTTGTTCTGTCGCCGTCTTCGTCAATCGTATCAAATTCAACAAAGTCAAATATATTTTGATTATCGCAATATTCTGCGATAACCTCGATTCTTCCATACATTTCCTCTAAGCCTTGCTTTTCGTTTTTTGTCATTTTTACTCACCTCTCAATAATTTTGCTACTCTGTTGTGTTTCTCGATTTCAAGCATTTCTTTATAATTGTCAAGATTTTCTTTTCTTAATTTCATTTGTACTTTGAACATTCCGTTGTATACATTGTTAGATTCGTCTGTTGTTAATAATTCAAAGTAATTTTCGTTTTCCATTGCATTGTTTATTGTCGCATGATTTTTTAGTATTGATCTAAGTTCTTTTTCGCTTTTGTCGGATGTATCTCTCTTAATATACGCCTCAATCAATTCTTCTTTGCTTAATATTATCTTTTTCATTCTTAACATCTCCCTTTTATTTGTTTTGCTTACATATTAATTATACTCTATTTTTAGTGTTTTCGCAATACTTTTTTATAGCACAAACAAATAAAAAACTAGCACAATTATCTAACTTCTGTGATAACTCTATGCTCGTATTTCAGCATCGGCGGAAATATCCCCGGCACACTTACCATAACAGCTGTTAAATATACAACTGCTATCTCAACGCTTTTTCTGTTCTTCTTCAATTTTTTCATTTACTTTCACCCTCTTTTCGTCAATATACACGATTCCAATTAATGCCACATTCCACATTATGATTAAGCCTATGATGTTAAATATCACTATCTCCTCCTGATTATATTTTTTATTGTATTTACCAGAAATCTAATTGCCAACAAAGTATTAACTATCGGGATCAAGGCTATAATATACATTATAACCTCGACTTTGAACCCTCTATCATTGTTTCTGTTGCTAAATATCATCATAACTAATAATACTGCTGATATTGAGTATATATAACTCATTCACTCACCTTCTCCAAAGTCAATAGCTTCGATTAACTTTGTGTTAAATACCATTTTCCTTAATCCTAACTTAGTTTTTACATTAAATTTTAACGATTCCGCACAGAATGTATTTGTTATCCTGTATTCGTCAAAATCTTTAGTACATTTTGAATCAACTTTATATTCGCGTCCACTTGCCATTATTATTTTAATATCCATAATTTACTCCCGTAAAGCCATCGGCATAGTCAAATAATCATCATTAATCATAAACGCCGATTGATTATCCCTGAATTTAATTATAACTGTATCACAGCTTAATAAAGTTATATAATCTAGTATGTACTTGACATTCAATGCAGTCTCAAGTTCTGTATTGTTAATATTGATTATATCTACTTTTTCAGTTACTTTAGACCTTCCATTTTGTGCCTTAACAGTTAATTTATTACCAGAAATTATAAACTTTGCAGCAAATCTCGATTCATCATTCTTACTTGCAAATATTATAACTTTATTTAGCATTTTTATCAATTCTTTTCGATTAATATTTATCTCATTTGGTGTATTTTCTTTTGTCTTGGAAAATATATTCCTAAAATCAGGAAAAGCTAAATCTATAATTCTACTGCAAAATAGCACATTTTCAGTTTTAACATAAATTTTGTTATTGTTGTATCCTATCTCGATGTTATCTCCTGCACACTTATTAATTAGTTTTGATATATTCTTCGTAGAATTGAATGGTATTGTGCAGATTAAATCGGTTTGTAGGCTTGTCACAGCTAATCTATAGCTGTCTGTAGCACATAGCTTGTCATTATCTACTCTGATACCAAATGTAGCTAAATTTGACTGGTCTTGTCCTGCTGCAAATTGTACCATTTTGAATGCTTGTTTGAAATCATCTGAATTGACTTGTTTCAAATTACCCGGGTCAAGTCTTATTTCTGGGTATTCGGTAACATCAAATACAGTGAATTTTGCATTGTCTATCGTTATAAAACCATCTTTAAGTATAATGTCAATCTCTATGTTATCGCTTTTCTTGATATATTCAAGTGCTTCTGTATGGTCCAGCAGCAACTCGCCTTGTTCTATTATCTCACCTTGCAAATCAACGATGATAGTCTCTTCCAAGTCTGTACCTATTAGCTGTATTTTATCGTCTGCCATTATCTTTGTATTGGATATAACAGGTCTTATCTTATTTTCCTTAGCAACACCTGATATTAAGTCAAGTGCTGCTATTAGATTTGATTTGTCTATTTTTATTCTCATTATTTCCCCCTAACTTCATTATACCGCATCTTATTTTTAATAGCCGTCATCAAGTCAATTCCTAATTCTTCCGCTATAGACAAACAAACAATTACCACATCTGCAAGCTCATCATCTACAGAACCGGCTACATTTACCTCATAAGTAGTTCTATAATCCAATCCACCTTCATAATAATCTTCGTTAATTTGTGACTTATCTTCTATTGCATTTGCAAATTCCGACACTTCCTCATATAAATTTAATATAGCACCGTCCATACCTCTATCCCATTTCCCACGTTTTACGGCTGTTTCGTGGGCTTTTTTTTGCAATTCTTTCATTTTATCACCCCTTACCATAAAGTTAATTGATTTTGTTTGTTTATATTGTTTCTTCATTTAATTTAAACGCATTTATGTTATATATTCTTATTCCATTTTTAGTATCAAAATAATCTGTTCTTTCTAATATTGATAAATATTGATAGTATATTCTTGATGTATTTTTTATAAATACCAATAAAATTGTATCTATATTTAAATCATTATAAATTTGTGTTCTTAGTTTTATTTGTTTAATATCTAATCCTGTTCCAAAAAATGGTGGTGGATTATATAATTCTTTTTCTTTAACCTCAACAATACAATACTTGCCATCTTTTTTTATTAACCAATCAATTTGTTGCATATTAAAAATACCTTTTGTTCTTAAAAAACTTCTTGCTTTTTTCTCACCTTCTATACCTTCTTCCATAATACTCATGCTTCATTACCCCATACATCAAAACCTTCTATTTTTCTTCTGTTGAAAATATCAATCTTTTTACCAGCAGTAACCCTTCTTATTACTTCATAAAATTCATCTGGTTTTTTAGAATGTCCAGTCCTGTTAGCACTAAAACAAGTAAAAAAGTTTTTTAATTCTGTAAAAACTGGACTTCCTATCCTGCCATACATTACATATTCATGGTTAAATTGTGGCAAATTAAAAGGTTGGAATCCACCATTTTTATGCCAAACAAACTCACAAATAAATCTTACACCCCATCTTTCAAATATATCCCAACCGTATTTATGATGTTTTTGTGTTATCCACATAAACACATGGCAATCTTTTTCATTTGGTAATTCAAATTCTTTTATTTCTTCTATTGACATTGTGGGATAATCAAATCCAACTTGATTAGGTGCAACTTCTCTTTCTATTTTTTCCATTTGCCAAGGTGGATCAATAACAATTACATCATATTTTCCGTTACATTTTTCTATCTCTTTTTGTTTTAATATGTTTATTTTGTTTTCTATTATTTTCCGTTTTTGCTTTCTTTTTAATAATTTTTCTTCTTCTATTTTTTTCAATCTTTTTTCAACTTCTTCTTCAATATCTATTTCTGAAAAACTGCTTATATCCTGTTTTGTATAATCTGTTTTGCCCTGCAATATATCTTTTTTTAATTCCAAATCATATTTCGCTATATTATCTATACCTTTTGTTATTTTTTCTGCTCTTATAACTGTGTTTTTGCTTACACCTTGCTCATCTGCTATTTTTTCTGCTGTTTTTTTCAAGTTCCCACTTTGGGTACTTGATTCTGTTTTTCTATTGCCGCCGTATGATTTCTTTTCTTGTTTATATCTTAAACCTAATAAATAATCCCTTTGCATAGCTGTTATATTACGCCTACCTAGTTGATTATCAATGATCCAGTTTTTAACCTCATCCCTATTATCGAATTCTTTTTCTATCGTTTCATATTGCAAGTTATGTTTATTTGCTATCACATACCTATTGTGTCCATCAATCAACACATTTTGCCAAGTTACCAGCTTATCTCTTATGCCTTCTTCTAGTATGTTTTTTTCTAATTGTTTAAATTCATTTTCTGATAATGCAAATATTAAATCTTTAAATTCTTTATCTATCTTAAACATTTATACCCCTTTCTATTTCTTGTCTGTCAGAAATCTGACAAACACATTTTTTTTATTCATATTTCTATTTTAATTTATCTAACCCTTTCAAAACCAAATAATCTTTTAAACTAAGATTTAATTCTTTTGCTTTTTCTTGCAATTCTTTTTTTTGTTCTGGCAAAACTTCTAATATTATCCTACTTTTCATTTTACCCCCTTTCGTTTTATTCGGTTACACATATTATATAACAGTCTTTGTATATTGTCAAGTTATATTTTCAATTATCTCATCATCATATTCATCCCAACTATGAGGGCATATACCATACTCCTCGCATTCTTTACAGGTTTCTTTTTTATCTAAATCACACATTTAATCTCGCCACAATTCTAATTCTTCTATTTTTTTAATTACATATTTGTACCAATCCAAATCATAACCAGCAGTAAAATTAACTTCTGCTTTGTTAAAAATAAATTTATTCTTATATATTTTAATGCTTATTTTTTCTTCATCACCTTTTATTATTGCTTTGTAACCTAAATATTTTATTATACTTTCAAACATCTAATCACCCCTATAATTTTCCTTTTTTTCTATCTCGCCTTAACTTTTTTAGCTTATCAAAATCAATCCAACCATCAATCGCATAATCTTCCGCCCATTTCGGTGCTTTTGTAATTATTTTTAACTCCTTCATATGTGTCCTTTTAAATAATTCTTTTTTTAGCTTAAATACTGGCGTTTCTACTCCTTTAATATCAATTACAAGGTTTCCAATTTGAAAATCAGCTATATATTTTATCTTTCTAAGTGTATTTCCTTCGTAATCTTTGCTTGTGTTAAACAAAATATATTCTGGATGAAAATAAATATCTGATTTTTTTATGCCTTGACTTAATAAAAATTGATAATATTCACATTCCATTTTACTATCAAATTTTATCCCATCAAATTCTATTTTTATATTTTTATATTTGCTTTCTTTAGATTTCTTTTGGTATTCTGCTGCTGTCATCTTTTTCACTCAACCACCTCAATTATTATAATATGTGCCTGCTCCGCTTGTCTTAGTTATCTTACCTTTGCATTCATAATACGGATTATTTTTTAATTTTGCTCTACATTTAGGGCATCGTCTTTGATACGGTATTCCTTTTTTATCCAAATCAGCCGTAAACATTTTGTTACACCCGGGCATATTGCATTTTATTTTCTTTTTCTTTGCGTTTTTATTATCTTGTAGCCTTGTACTTTTTTGTTTTTCGACACTTGTTTTTTCACATTTTATATATCTGCCGTCAATTTTTCTATACCCTTGACTGTACAACCTACCAGAAACTTGATATTTTTTAGTATATCCGTATTTTTTCAGAAATTCAGCACAATCAACTTTTTTACCTATCAATTTTTCTTTTGCCAATATTGAATTGTATTCTAACGCTAACATTTCTATGTCAATTTTTGCCATCTTTTAACTCCTTTCTAACAATCCATCACAATTCAAACATTTAAAAATCACTACTCTTTCATTTATAAATTGCTGGCATTCTGTTTTACATATTGGACAAATATACTTATGTGTAGTTGATGTTACTGGGATTTCATTAATTACTACTTTTACAGGTTTTTTCTTTTTTAAGTGTTCTTTTTTTAATTGCTTCCAAGTATAATTTGATTCTTCGTGAACATTCCACACAATTTCATCTTCTTCATCATAATACCAAATTTCAACAATATCAAAAAGTGAATTTTTATTGTATTTTTCACGCGCACAATTTAAACTACCGCCATTTTTTTTATACCATTTCAAAAATTCTTTCTTATCTTTTTTACTTTCAAATTTAATTGCAGTTCTTTTTTTTGCTAATTCTAATAATTTATTCATTTTTCCTCCTTAAAATTCACAATACATTTCCCTATTTTCTGATATTTCCTGCACAAACAAATTAGCCAACTTGCAATTTTCAACATCGCCGTCCAAATAGCACACCTCATATTGAGTAGGATTTTTAACTCTATCAAACAACCCACCTCTTACTGCTATGATTAAAGCTAATTCTACTTGTCTAGTCTTAGGCTTATCGCCTTCTCTATACTGAACGCTTGTCATTAGCCGACCATTCCGCATAGTAGCCTTCTTCGGCTTGTTATCCAGTCTGTAGACGATGCCGTTTCTGACATCTACGCCATTTTTCATCTGGTTGATTATATCAAACGTTTTCTTTGTCATTTTTCACCGCACCCTTTGTAATCTTCAAATTTTTCACATTTTTTAAAAATGAATTTATTATTACACCATCTTGCTACTTTTTTTTGTAATTTATCTTTTTTGTTAAAAGGCATAACAAACGGATCAACTCCAAGCTCTCTCAACTTTATGATTCTATACAAATCCTCTTCGTGTGTACTCCAATATCCTATTAATACATAACACATTATTTTATATGGTTTTATGTGTTCACACATTTCTTTTATTTTAGGCAACACATTTTCTTTCGGATTATCCCACGCTATGTGGATTTGTTTATAATGTTTTAATTTATTCAGCCAGTAAGCCTGTTCGCTTGTCATAATTCTTACGTCTACACCATGAAAATTAACTTTTTGATTTTTTTCTATCAAATAATCAATTGCTTTTTTCCATTCTGGATTAGCAAAGAAGTTATTGTCAAATATTTCTATGTGTTTACCTTTTAAATTAAGTTCCATCGGTTCTACAGGATAAATATACCCTTCTTTTTCTCTAACTACGCAAAACGGACAGTTTCGTATGCAACCTCTTGAAAAAAACTGTATCGAATAATCACAATTAGGATATATTGAATAATCCGGTTGACATTTTTCAATTTCATCTGGCAATTTACTTTGAATATCGTATCCTGTACCACCTTTTATAACTTCATCAGCATTGATGCAATAATTAATATCTTTTGTGAAATCAAACAATTTTGAAATATAAACTTTGTCAAATTTTTCAAAAAATGTATTAACCCATTTTGCATTTTCTCCATAATAAGTTTTTATTTTCATTAATGGCAATACAGGCATTTTGCTATCTAAATCAATCAATCCTACTTTCACATTTCACCGTCCAATTAGAATAATTTTAATTGTCTATTTTCACTTTTAAATCTTTTTTCAAGCTGTTCTAAAGTATAATCACTTCTAAAACTTCTTTCTGAAAACTTATCTAATATTTTCATTTTTTTCCAGTATTTAGGGTATACATTGTAAATAGTTCTAAGCTCTCCTATCCTTTGCAATGGACATAAAAAACAACTTAATCTATCAAATTCTTCATATAATCCTGACCAATCAAAACCTTTGTTATAACAATATTCAAGTGCTTCTTTTTCTGTTATTTTCCATTCATATAAAGGGTATTTTTTATATTCTGTAGGTTTATATCTTTTAGGTTCATCATAAGCAATTCCAATACATTCAATATAATTGTTTTTTTCATATTTTCCGTTCAAATACTTTTTTATTGGTTGAATTTTTAACAAAGTAGTACACCATCTATTTTTGAAATCGCTCCAATGATATTTTTTAATCCCTTCCTCAAATGTTATGTTACCTCTTATTGTTGTAAATAATATCTCATTAGGTATGTAATCCTTAACTTTTTCAATATGCTTATACATTTCTTCAAATTCTGCTCCAACTACATCTGCATAAACCACCTCGTTAATCTGTATGCCTTTTTCAATCATCATAAGAAGCATTGCTGTGCTGTCTTTTCCACCCGAAAAACTAACTATATTTGTCATTTTTCACCGTCTAATTTTCGAAACTCAACATCCAGCATATCACCGACTTTCGTATCTTGCTGATACAACTGATTCAATACACAATTCATATACCACCACTTACCCAGCAACTCATCTGGTGCGTCAGGTATAACACATCCAACATTGATAACTTGCTTTTCCTTCTTACCGTTGACATCGTACTCAAACACTTGCTTTTCTGTTACTTGTTTGCAAGGATATTTTGATATAGCTTTTAAGCCGCGGATATACGAATGCACAAAATTCTCAACGTTCATTTTTCGTTAAAATATTAAGTATGTCAATAAAATACTTCTTCATTTTTTCATCTTCGATTTTGCGAAACTTCTCAATTATCTGCTGTTCTTCTTCTGTGATTTCAACTTTTGCAAATTGAAATATTTCCCATTCTAATTTACCTTGTTCATCTATTGCTTCCACTTCCAAGTCATATTTTGATACATTGCTATAATCTTCCATCTTTACACCTCTTTTCCCATTTCTTTCAATAATTGTTCAAATTCTTCTTTTGTCATATTGTTATCAATAAACCTTTCTTCAACTTCATCAAAAGGTCTTAAATGCTTTGATAAAATGCTTTTTGCTTCTCTTTTTGCATTTTCTATCGCCATTTCAACTTTTAAATTAATATATTCTTCTTCCGTCATATCCCAGTGAGTCGGACAATCGACTATAGTTGAAAATCTGCAATATAATCCGTTTGGTTGTTGTGCTATAAATGCACCCATCTTTACACCTCCACAATTTCAGCTATTTTCTTGCATAACACCTCATATTCTTTGCTGCCAATATCCAACTTTAGCAAGTACGCTTTTAAGTCTTCGTATTTCTGTATTTTTTTATCTGTTATTTTTTTTATGCTCTTTTTAATACCGACTGGTTTATAATTTGGTTTTTCTTTCATATTTGATTCAAAATATTCACATTGCTTTTGATCCTTGAATCTACAAACTCTTTGAAAAATCAAATGATTTTTTTTAATATTTTTATTGGTACATTCAAAATTACTATTATTCCCATAAATACAATGATTAACTATCTTTGCCATCTAATCACTCTCCCCAATCAGGCAATTCAATGCCTTCTAATATTTGCTTATATGCAAATTCACTTTTATGTTTTTCGATAATACATTTTATTTCTTCAAGTTCTGTATATTTTTCTAATTCCCATATATTTTCAGCTGTCACGCTATTCTCAATGTCTTCGAGTAGTTTTAGCCAACTTCCAATTTTGATATAATCAAAAACATTTTTGTCTTCAAAATAGGATTGTTTCTTGATATCTCTTATAATGTCTGACTTAATAATTTCATAGTTTCCGTTTTGTTTATAACAAAATAACCGTACTTTTTCTAATTTTATTATTTTATGTTTTTTAATTATTTTGTAAGCTCTATTTAATTTGTCGATTATTGCACTATCAAACAAATCCATTAATTAATCCTTGTCGTATAATCCTGTATTCTTTGATATTCGCCAAAAAATCTAGCAAAATTATTTCCAGTCTCGCCGTCACGATTTTTAGAAGTTATTATCTCCATTATACCTTTCATTTCAGTGTCTTCATTGTAATATTCGTCACGATACAAAAATATAACTGTATCTGCATCTTCTTCTAACGCTCCTGATTCTCTAAGGTCAGATAACATTGGTCTCTTATCACTCCTTTGTTCTACAGCTCTACTAAGTTGGGATAAGCATATAACAGGTATTTTTAAGTCTCTAGCAAGTTGTTTTAATGATTTAGATATATACGAAACTTGTAAATCTTTTCTTTGAAATTTTTCGTTAGTTCTTATTAATGTGATATGATCTAAAATTATAAAATCAATATTGTTTTTCATTTTTTCAATTTTAGCAGTTGAAATTATATTGTTTAAATAATTATTAGCTTTATCATCAATTAACAAAGTTTTTTTAAATAAGTTTCTAATCTCGTTATATCTATTCCCTAGCAATTCTTTTATTTTACCGTTTTCAAAATGTTTTTTAACTACATCTAATTTAATTGACATAATATTTGCAATTATTCTTTGCAATAATTTTCTGTTGTTCATTTCAAGACTAAACATTAGCCCTTTTTTATCTTGTTTAAAGTTATTATATGCTATATTAATTGCAAATGCAGTTTTACCCATACTTGGTCTAGCTGCTAAAATTATAAGATCACCATTCGCTAAATTTACTCGTTTATCTACTGATTCAATATAAGTTTTTATACCTTCAATTTTACCATGCTTTTTTATTTCCTCTGCTGTTCTTTCTTCTTCATCTAATATTTCATTAATATTCTTTGGTCTATTGTTTCCGCTTCCTCTAGTATTAATTTCTATCATAGTATTTTCTAAAATTTCAATAATATTTGTGCTGGTCTGATCATGTTCTATTTCCTGTATTGTGTTAATTATTTTCCTTCTGTCACTATATTCTCTTATTATTTCTAAATAATTTTTAACCCTGGATGATATTGTTGTTCCTTCTTTTAGATAATCTGCAAATTCCATTAAAAAATTACTCTTATATGATTCGTTTATACATTCTTCAATTAGCACACTATCAATAATTTTACCTGATTTGCTAATCTCTTGCATAGTTTTATATATTTCTTGATTGAACCGATTATAAAAATCTTCATAATTTAAAGTCAATTGAATCGCATATATTAAATCAGGTTTTAACATTATCGAACCTAATAAAGCTCTTTCAGCATTTAAATTATAGATAGGCTTATTCATCTTTTATTCCATACATTCTATCAATATCAACTCTTGTAAGATAGTCTTTTTCTATGTGCTTATATATCTCGCCGATTGTAGGAAAATAACTTGTTTCTTTGTTTTTGTATAGTTTAATTTTAGCTCTTTGAAGTTGTCTTATGCTTATTTTATCTTTAAGAAATATGTCATAGTACAATTTTGCTTTTTCTTTAGATACAGGAGAGTACATCGTCACTAATTCCTTTATAAAGTCATCGAATTCTTTTTTATCTAATCCCATATACTCCAATCTTTATCAACTCCTTTTTCTTTTTCGTCATATTTTCCTTCTAAAACTTTCACTATGTTATTATCATTAACTATTAACCAATCAATGTCAGCCTTCCATGTTCTGCCGTTTTTATCTGCTATCTTTCCTGTTGCAAATTTACTATCTGCTAATTTATCAATAGCAAGTTTAAAATCATCTATTGAGTTTTCTTCTATTCTTAGTTTTATTTTTTCTTTTCTTTTACTGGAAAGATTTCTGATTGCAGGTAATTCTTTTTTACTGTTCCAATGTTCTTTTATTTCTGTGTAATTTATTCTATTAAAATTATCATTTGCAATAACAGCATCTTCTATATCTTTGCCTAACTCTAAACTATCCTTAACTAACTCTAACCTAACCTTACCTGTGTCTACAAATTGTATACATTTTGTATCCAACGTGTATCCTTTATTTTCCTTTACCAATAATATTTGTTTTTCTTTAGTATGAACGCTTTCTTTATATCTGTCTTTTTGTATATAATTATGTATTTTCCAATGCTTTATAATTACTATTCCATTCTCAAATTCATAAATAAATTTTTTTATTCTAAGCAATGAAAGTTCATCATCATTACAACCTAACATTCTCATTATTCTTTTAGGGCTATTAACAAAACCATCATCATCTGCCCTCATGCCTAAATGAAAGTATAGACACTGTGTGCTAAGTGGCATATCCAAAAAAGCATCACTGTCAATTATTGTTTTAGCAAACATTCTACGTTCCGCCGATTTAAACACCCCCTAACTTTTTGAACTGTCATAAAATTTTGTTTTTTCTAAAAAACTATCAATGATTTCTTCATAATCAGCTATTATGCCTCTATACTTAAAAGCCATAATTGATAAATCTTCTTTACTAAAACTTTCAAAATAATTAATAGCAATTTTTTCATCTTCTTCTGAAAGTTGATATCTAATTTTCAATTATTTCACCTCTCTTTTTTCTTTTTCAGCCTTTATCAACCTTTCAAGAACAGAGTTTGAAGTTGTGCTTTCTTCTGCTGCCATAATTTTTAATGCTTTAACTATCCAGAATGGCAATGTAGTAACGAATCTTACCTTTTGATTTTCAATTCCCAATTTTATCACCTCCATTAATATACCATATTATACATTAGTGTTATACATTTGTCAAGCGAAAGTTTTAAAATAAGGGCATATTTCAGCCCTATTCTTCATCATCAAAACTAATTATTAATTCCATTTTGTTTTTTTTAGCAATTGTAATTAAAGTTTCAAATTCATTTTTGTCATTAATAATTAATGCTACATTTTCTTTACCTTCGCAAACTGATTTATAAGTGGAAGTTGTCAATATAACTTTCATTTTATCATCCCCTATTCAAAATATACATACTGCCCCCATATGTGAATACACATATCCTCATCAATATCAATATACGCAATTTCAGTTGTTGGATTCATGTGCATACCGAATCCATTAATATTGGTCCATGTCCAAGTTATTTGGTATCTTCCATCCTCGAGATGTAAGTCTGTGACATCGTTCAAAGGTAAGCCATAATCGCCGATGCTGGCTTGTGTGACTATTTCCGTGTATACATAGCCACCGTCTTCTACATTCAGCCTGACAAGGTGCGTTTCTGGTTCAGCAGAACATCCGATTAATGTGATTAATATTATTAATGCTAATAGTATTTTTTTCATTTTAATCACTCTCCTAACATAATTTGAATTTCTACAAGTTTTTTATCTTGTATCACATACACGATATCTTCAACAATATACATATTACCGAATAACATTATTTTTTCATTTTTGCGAGGCACTAGAAACATTTTTATCTCTGTTACAAATTCTGATTTGTGATAGTATTTTATTTCCATTTGTTCACCTCTGCTAATCTAACACAAGACCATGCGCATCTAGTAGCAATTGCATCTGTTTGTGTGCTTGTCCATTTAGTTTTTCCTTCTACAAATACAGTTAGAGCACCACTTTCTGTCACTCCTGCAAAATGACCTCTATACCATTTTTTACCGTCATGGCTCATTTCAACTTTTGTATCAATCTGTACTTTTGACCAGTTAACTTCTTCTTTAATATCAGTTAGCCATTCTTTTTTGAAATACCAAATAGTATTATCGTCAAAATATTCATAATCATATTCATCATCTACTATTTTTTTTAATTTAATGGTTTTTCCTATATATTTGTTTGTGCCAAAGCCCCAATCGCCTTTTTCAAATTCTATACTATCATTTGAATATCCTACAACCTTTTCAATGTCAAGTATTTCTTTCAACGTCTTAACTTTCGCTTTTATTTCCATACTTACCTCCTTGTACGTCACCGACCGTAGCCGATGACGTGGTTTTGTTGGTTTTGCTTATTTGATGCTTATTTGATAGGTGGTTCAGGCAATGGCATCCAATACTCAATTTCATGTATGTGATACATAAAATCGTCACCGCTTGAATCGTCCCAGCATTGATGATAATGATTGAAAACTAATATTTCTATATTGCCGTTCCTATAAGTAATACAAAGTGTTTGACTATGTATTAGACTGTCACTTTTTTTAGGCAATCTTTCACTTGTTTTTATCCATTCCATTTATATCACCTCAATCTCCAAATGGAAACTCAAAATTATCAGAATCTGAACTATTCGGATTATTTGATTTGTTTAGCTTGTTATATTCGGCTAAAACTGATTCCTGTATGTTCTGCCTAAACTCTTTATTTAATGCGAAGACTTGATCTTTATATTCTCCATTCGGCATTTTTCTTGATGGCATAGATACAAAGTCACCGTTGCGACCTGTCATGACTTTTAAGCCTTTCACTACAAGCGCATTCTCAATTGTAATATCTGCGAATGCTTTTAAACTTCCTTCTGATTCTGATAATCTAACTCTTACCTCTGTTATTTTCATTGTTACCTCCTTATGTTTTAATATTTCTGTATCCATTTTCATATAATCGAATTCGTCCATTCTATTGTTTGTCACTCTCCTTTATAGTCACTATTAGTTTTCGGATTGATATGTTCCTTAATTTCTTTGTTAATTTCGTCTTGTGTATATGCCCCAAGTGCCAATTTTTCTGGTACTGGTACAATATTATATTTTTCTAACACATATCTATTACCTTTGTTGTGGCATAAATTGTGCATCTCTCTACATACAGGTATTACAAGTAAGTCTTTTGCGTATTCGGGTTTATATTTTCTTGATGTATAGCTTTCAATATGATGAATGTCCGCACCTTCTTTACCTGTAATTACACATTTACGATTTTTCAAACAAGCTATTGTAAAATTAGCTCCTTCCTGTTCTAATATCATTTCGTGCGTTTTATCGTTAATCGGAATGTCATTATCGAGATAGAAGTCTATAATGAATTTTATGAACAAACACATTTTCTCCTGACTGCAAACACGCAAGGCAAGACTAAATGATTCTGTCACATTCAATTCTATACTAAGCCATTCCAAAAATTCTCTTAAATTAGCCTCTATATCATCTAAAATCACATTAGCCTTAGTCTCATTAGTCCAATCCCTTTCAAGTGCCTCTATCAAGCTGTCAGACACGTTAGATTTGAAAATATCGAACGCTTTACCTTCTCTTAATTCTCTGGTGGCTTGTATATATAACTTTTTCAAATATGATTTAGCTTTCCATATCCAATACTCGTGAGGTAGAGATTCGGGCGACTTGCTGGCTAAATAATTTGCATAGTCGCCCAAGAGTGCGTAAGCTAATTTCTGTGATTGTCGACTGCTAGGCTTGAACTTTTTCATATTTCAAGATTTCCTCTTCTGTCATTTCCAATACTTCAAATTCTGAAAATAAGTACTCCGTTGCATACATTTCAGCCATTCTATCTGCTTCTTCTTCACTGTCAATTCTATCACTCCATACTTTGCCATCTCTTTTTATTTGCCATTCTTTATATTTCATAACCTACTCCCTATTACTCAATTTTGTTTTATCACGATACAAATAACTAGCTGGTATGCCTTTTGCATTACTGCCACTTCCATATTTTGAGGAGGTCATGAAATCAAAATCCCATAACCTACTGAAATGTGAACCACCGACTAATCCTAACATCTCTAACATTTTTTTACCTCCTAAGCCTTGCTAAATATTGTTTTTCAGTGCAAATTTCATACTTAATATATTGATTAAGGTAATGCCACCATCCGTCTATGTTGTTATCCCAAATTAGTTTAAGTGCTTCTTTGTATTTTGTTTCTGTTTCAAATCCAGGATAAGCACCACTTTGTCTTACGTTTAATCCAAATCGTTTTAATTGCATCATTTGTTCCGCCATTTGTCCTAAATCTCCATCCAATGTATACATTTTTACATCCCTATTTATCATCTTTATGCTTTTTTTCTGTAATAGTCTTTTTCAAGTCTTCCCAGTCTTCTTTTGTCATGCTTTCTACATTATTCCTCTTGTAGTGTGCAAGTGTCATATCTTGTGCTTTCTTGCTCCAACTTTCGTATATTTCCCTGATTGTAGGTTGTTTTGGTGGTGTTGTTTTTTTAGGTTTCGTTACTTCTGGTGATTTGTGTTCAGTATCCTTTTCTTCTTCTGTAGGTATGCAAAATACCTGGAATAGCGCGTATTTAAAGGCTGTTGACATAGCTTTGTTATATGCTTTATCGCTTGTGTCGCTTGCTTCTCCAATAGTAATAACTTCTTCATAACTTCCGTCTTCCGCTACAAACTTATACAATCCTTCAATAACAACGTTCTTTTGTTCTGCACCTTTCTTAGTTTCTCCGATAGTTTCAGAAATAACTTTGTATCTTGGGAATATGCAAACCTTGTGTTTTGCTAATAATCCATTAACAGCATTGTATACATCGTCTATTCCTCTGAACATATACCCTTGAAAGCTGTTTTTGTGTTCTTTTCCTATTGCTTTAATATCGCCTATAATTAGGGCGATAGATTTATAAATATTATTTTCCATCATTTCACCTCGATTTCAACCTTAATGGGCTGCTCTTTTATTTGTAATATCTCTGTGATTTCTCCTGTTTCTGTAAAAATAACATTACCTTCTTCATCTTTTTCAAAAAAGCTTTTTAATCCGAGCTTGTCAATAGATATCTCTTCTTTTTTTCTAATTAAATCGGGTTTATTTGTAACAAGCCAATTTTTCAAGGTTTCTTCATCATATTCAAATTTAGGCTGTTGTTTTCTAGTTTTTATTTTGCCGTAAGGTGTAGATAATTTAAACTTTTTATTCTTATCAATCTGTTCATTCCAGTATCTTAATAGTTCAGTTTCATAGTATTTTATCTTACTTTCGTGTTCTTCTGCTTCTGAATTAATCCATTCTGAAACTTGTTTAATTTCTTCTTGTAGTTTCTTTATTCTTTCTATTCCGACCTCTTCAATTTCGTGAATTAATTGCTTTACTTTTCTAATTTTAGCCATATATTCAGTAGCGGTTGCCAAGTCCACTACTTTCGGCTCTGGTAAATTATTCATTCTATCTCCTCCCATTCTTTTGTTTTTGATATTTCTTCTCCTATACATATTTTATTATCATCAACTATAGCGACGCCATCATATCCTTCCTCAATTTCTATTATTTGACAATCTTCCAGTTGAATTAATATTACATCGTTTCCACGATTTCTGTACATTGCTGGTAATCCAGCTTTTTCTAATTCGTCAAATAGTCCTTTTAAACTCATTTTATCCCCGCCTTTATCATTAAAATTTCATATGTGGTGCCGATAGCATTACAAAATCTAACCAGTGTACAACGCTTAATTCTGCCTTTTGCTATTTTCGTATTGATATTTGACATCAATACATGCCAATTTTTCAGTCTTGCCCTGTCAGCTATCAGTTGTTGTGCGTCCTTTGATTTCATACCATCGTCAAGCACCATTTGAGCTGCTTTCAGGTGGATCATAGCTCTTAGTGTTGTGAGGACTTTTCTTACGTCATAGTTTCCTTTTTGTTCTTTCATTTAAACCTCCTTATAGTTTTTTTATATGCTTTTGTTATTTCTAATTCGTTGTATCCTATTTCTAAAAATTTATTTCCTACTGATTCAAGCGTGTAATCTATTTCGTATTCTTTTCTGCTTTTAATTTCATCGTATACCATTTTTTCTAATCCTGTCAACATATTAACCACTCCTTTTTTATTTGTTTTCTTAACTCTCAATACTATTATACACTATTTTAAGTGTAAAATCAACACTTTTATATAGTACAATTACACTATTTTATAGCACAATTAATAATGTAATTTAGTGTGTTTTTTATACTTTTTTGTTGTTTTCAGTGAAAAAATGTAGTATAATATAATCGAGGTGATTAATATGTTATCTGAAAATGATATCTTGTGTATATTAAATGATAAGAATGTTGACGAGTTAGTGTGTATCGTCAACGATATCAAAGAAAAGTCTTGGAATGGATTCACCAGAAAAGAAGATTTAATTGCCCATATTATTAATCACTATAGGTTTTATTGTAACATGAGATTTGAGATAAGATTGTCGCTGAAAGTTAGAATGAAATGCCACTGCGACGTTAAAAGAATACAGAACATTGTAAGTTTGCATAAATAAATATTTGCAATAAAAAAATTGACAAACAAAGCATAATATGATATAATTATATTAATTAAAAATTTAGGGCAATGTTTTTTCATTGTCCAACATCTCAAGACTGTAATTTCCAGGTTGGTCGCCAGGATGAAATTACAGTCTTTTTGTTTGCATAAATAAAAAAGGCGAATTGCTCCGCCTAATTGTTTTCAATGTATTCTTTATTTGTTATTTTATCTATATAACTATTTATTTCTGTTCTACTTTTGCAGGCGTAAAATTGATTATATATACCATAATTATTTAATTTCTCATTTATTATTTCCCAAGATTTTTTAAAATGATACTTATAATCTATATTTTCATATCCATTCGCATTTGTTATTTTATAAGTTATTGCAAGGGGTTCTTTTCCATTTAGATATTTGTCATATGGTATATTTTGATTTTTTTGTATTATTCCAGCCCACCTTAATAGATTAGTCATTTTGTTTTTTATAACAGGATTGCACATCTTTCCTAAATTTCTTCTAGTATAATATTTATCATCTGCACTATCTGTATGTATTTTTATAGTTTTGTTAATTAAATTGTTCAAATCTTGTTCTATATTATCAGTTACGTCATTAATTTGAGTTTCTAAATCATTCATCCTTTTATCTGTCAACGCTTTATAATTGTTTAACTCTTGACTTAAATTAACCATCATATCTTTTGATAATTCTGTCATTAAAACGTGTTTTTGTTCTTTTGTTAATTTTGATATATCTAATAATTCCATTTTTAATCCTCCAATCCAAATATATTTTTAATAGAATAACTCCAATTATCCGCGAATTCAGCTATAGTTCTAACATCGTTTTTTAATGCTTCTTTAGTGCCATCTTTTAAAGTTAAAACTGCAATAGCTGACATTTCTTTTTCATAAAATTCTTTTACTTTTTTGATCATTTTATTTGCTTTACTTAAATCATCAATATCACTCATCAATTCTGACTTTTTCTTTCTGTAATCCTCAATTTTTTTTATTTCATTTTCAATTTCTTTTGCATTTTGTTCATATTTTTTTAGTTCTTTAATTCTTTTGTTTGCTGCATCCAATTCATTATTAACATTTTTTATGGTTCTGTTTAGCTGCTGTGAATACCTTTCGTTATCTTGTGATTTCTTCTTATAATATTCGTAATCATCTGGTATTTTTTCGACTTCTTTAATTTTTTCTTTTGGCTTTTGTTGTATAGCTTCTTTTAATAATAAATTTTCATTTTCTATTTTTTTAATTTTTTCTTGCATTTCTTCTTTTACTTTTTTTTCAATTTCTTTGACTGTCATTTCTGAAACATCATTTTCATCAATAAATTTTTCTCTTTTTTCATCATCAAGTTTCCCTAACGCAAGTAATTTTTTTACTCCTATTTGTGCACTCAAGTGCACACCATCAGAAGAGTATTTTTCCCTAATTTCAATTAATTCATACGCTTTTCTCCTTGAATATTCCAAGTGATTCTCACAAAATTCTTTAAAGTCGCTGAACTCTAATTCTTGATAAGTTTTGTTATCTCTAATATACTTCAACTCGTTTCCAATATTCCACAACCCTAATCCAACAATATTTTCATTTTGTTTAATTACTGCAATGCTAGTTTGTATCGTTTTATTTTCTGTTAATTGATTCATATTTCACCTCCAATTCTTCTTTAATGAAATATTCTGATAATGCAATATTAACAATTGCAGATTCAGATACACCTTTAATTTTGGACATTAATCCTAGATTTTTTTTAACATCATCCTTTAATGTCGCTTATAACTTCTTTGACATCTTAACACCTCCATTTATTTTATATTATTATTGTGCTACTATTATATCACTTTGTGGCAACTATGTCAAGAAAGTATATAAATATTTGCAATAAAAAAAGCCTCCTAAGAGGCTAATTTGCTTTTTTGTTTATCAATTAGTAATTTGTTTATAAGTTATTAGATCTAGAAATTTCGACCCAATTAGTACCATCACAAATCAACATTATTCTATCTTGTGTACTATCCATTACAAAATCACCTGCTATTAATAAATTACCACCATCTACAACAGTAATGTCTCTATCAGAACTAGTTGTTTGAAGTATCAATGTATCCCCAATACTACCAGCTGTTATAGTTGTTAAATCGTCTGTGGCTGCTGCTGACTCAGTATCTATTCTATGATATGATTTTGTAGGAGTGATACTTCCAGAAGATATAGTTAAATCAGACCTTTCGAGTGTAACAATACCACCTGCTGTCAATCCACCTGTTAGGGTGAGGTCATTGTTCTGGTCAAATCTTGCCCTTTCCTCCATGTTTCCACTTGAATTTTCAGCCTTAATTACGAAGTCTGCTCCTGTGTTTGTGCCATTTCTATTTGCTAACAAATAAACCTGTCTATCTGTATTTCCTATTTTTAATCTCAGTCCTACAGCATTGCTGATTGTTGATATTGGGTCACTTTCAAGAGACAATATATGTCCATCATAATCACTTGCCGAATAAGTATAATCTCCCGTTTCATTACTTATCAATCCACTTGCTGTTAATCCGCCTGTTATGGTTAGGTCGCCTGTTGAACCATTTAAACTTAATACTTCTGCTATTGATGCACCATTTGACATATCAATACTAAATTCTGAAACTCCACCAGATAATCTAGTATTTTTTAGTTTAGTAACTCCATTTAAAACACCAGTAGAATCAGAAAACATTTCGATTATACTTCCTGCTCCAGCAGTTGTAGATCCATTTTTAACTATTAATTGTGTAGCTTCTGCCCCAGAAGCAGATACTGTTGATGTGATTCCTCCCCCTGTTGTCAATCCTCCTGATACATCTAAACTTGTCAATGAACCTACACTTGTTATATTAGTTTGTGCTGCTGTTTGCAATGTACCTGTTAGATTTGTTGCTGTTACTCCTGTAGCTCCTGTTAGATTGCCACCTGTTATAGATATCGTTCCATCGGTTAGTGTTCCGCCTGTGATTGTACCAGAGGCATCTAAATCCCCTGTTATATCAAAATCAAATGAGGTACTTAATTCATCATTTATTTTATCTATACATAAACCTTTTAAAGAACCATTTATTTGATTACCCTGTGCTGCATCTAATAAATTTAAAAAACAATATAAAGTATCAGTTGCTGATATAAAATAAGCATAATTATTAGTAAATCCTGAAACTGTTATGTTGCTTTTTCTTACAATAGCTTCACCAGTAGCACCTGAGTTCATATATATACCATAACCTGTACCGTTTCCAGATGAATTAAGAATTAATGAATCACATTGGAAATTGTTTATTGATGCTCCTGTTCCAAATGGTGAATAACCTGCTGCTAGCCCAGTAAAAGCTGCATTAGTACAGTTCAATTCTATATTTTCTGCTATTATATCAACTCTATTTGTTGAAGAGTTTAATATACCTACAATAAAATCGTCAACGTCATCGTCATTAATAGTCATAGAAAATCGAGCTATTGAAGTTACTGTAGAGCCATTAATATTAAAATAATTTTTAACATTTGCTCCTGCTGACGAACCAGTCATAGTGGCGGTAGCTGCAAAATCAGCCATTATTAATAAATCACAATCTACATCAATAAATTGACAAATTGCACCATTAGTAGCAGAATCAATATTATAATCCATATTTCTAGCAAGAACGAATCCACCAGCTGTTGCATCTATACATTCACTTCCATTTGCTGCTGTTGTTAAGTTTAACGAAAATTCAGCTATTCTTGAATTTGTATCTGCCATTGTTACCAACGTTCCACTTGTGCCAGTTATTCTACAAGCAGCAGTACTCTCACCTTCAAGATAAACATAATTTTTCATTATGATATTTTCAGCATAATCACCCGGTGCAACTTTTACCACGTATCTTTTAGTAGTTGTGGCATCTGTTATGGCATCAATAGCCGCCTGAATAGTTAAATAAGCTAAATCAACCCTTCCAACTGTACCTGTGCCATCATTACCACTTTTGGCAACAAATGCTTGTTGCTGTAATGGTACTTGTATTGATGCACCGCCTCCGATTTCCGTATATGCTGCACCTGTCCATCTATAAATTTTGTCAGTGTCCTCAGCTACATAGATGACGTCGTTGCTACCACTTGCAGGAAAAGCCGCTAGATTAGCGTATGGGCTGTAGTTATCACTTACTGTGCCGAATCCAAAATTAAACGATGAATATGTCACAAAACTAAGTAAAAATATTAAACTTAATAGTAATTTTTTCATTTACGACCCCCTTAGAATGACTCATACCATTGAATTTCTTCTGCTCCTGCACTACCTACAAAGATTGAAGTAACAGGCCCTGGAAAATACAATTCAACTGACCTTACGATTGGATTAAGCACTAATGCACCTGTATCATTCGCCCAAGCTGCCGCATCTGCCCCTGTCAAGTTTGCAATAGGTTTAATATATACAGTATCCGCCATGCTTGTTGATGTTGCCACTATACTAATCTTTTGAATACCATTTGCAAATTGTATCTCATCTTCTGTGTCTGCTACTAATGTTGTTCTTTTCTGTGTTTGTCCATTAATTGTCGCCATTTTTACCTCCTGTCTTCATTATATTTGCGTTTCTATTTGCCCTGTTTGGTGTTTGCTTTGCGTATCTACTATCAAGCATTTCAATTGCTGCTTTTTCATAGTCTTTTTCTTTAATAGCTGCTATCATTTTCTTGAATCCTAACATTCCATTAATACCCATTTGGTATGACATATCAACAATAACATCTTGCCTGGCACGATTTAATTCAAGATACCATTTATGATTGACTAATGCGCTTTCAATAGCTCTTAATCGTCTTTTTACAAGCATTAAGCTTTCATCTTCTGTTATATAAGTCAATCCGTGTCCGAATGTCCAATTTCCTAAATGATCTTTGTACGGCTTAAACTTAAAACCTTCTTCTTTCACAACTCTTTGAACTCTAGTTTGATCTCTTCTACACAAGTGCATATCATCACCTCTATTGTCTTAATAGTCGTTTTTTCAACATATCATCACAATTATTTGTGAATTTATCTCCTAAATTTTTTAGTTTTCTTCTAAGTGTAGTATAATCGTGCGCTTGTGGCATTTGCACCTCAAAAAACTCTTCAAATAACCTAGTAATTATAATATTTGCTTCTTTAATTTTTTCATCAGTTTCCGAAAATATTGTATCAAGTAATCTCTCATCAAAGTTAAGCGAATATATATATTCCCTCCCTTCTTTAACGTTGTTTGTTATTATATCTTTAATTTCGTACAAAATTAACTCTTTGTTTTGGTGCAGATTATTTTCAAGCACTGTAGTAATAAAATGACTAATTATTTTTTTAATGCTTAATTGAAACCTTAAACTGATATAATTATACATTTCTTCTCTTGTAAATTGTTTGGTATTTTTCAAAACTTCGATTAGTTCATTATGATTTTCAGTCATTTTATCGGTCAACTTCTCTAGTACAAAGCTGGTTTCATTAATTGCTTCTCTTAATTCGTCCGCTTTTTCTTGATAATTTTCTCTCATTGAGTTAATGTTTTCAGAATTAATTTTTTGCATTAATTCGTACGATTTTCTTTGTTTCGGCAGTACAAATATTATATAATACATTACAAGAAATATTGATAATCCGTGATTAAGAACTAATACAAAATATTCCTTAAAGTTTTCAGCTGTAATTATTTTTACCATAATTTCTCCTAATTAATTGCTGTTTCTGATGCCATATTAGCAATCATTTCATCAATTGTTTTTTGCTGTTTTCCAAATATTAGTTCGACATTAAATCCTTTCGCTGTGTAATATTCAATTATATTTTCAATTCTTCTGTCAATCGATACTCCTAATTTGTCATTTTGTATTGTAACTTCATCGCCCAAATCATAGTCAGTCTCATATTCAAACGTGCCTATTGGTAATATAACGCCCTCAAAAGATGTAATTGATGCGTTTTTTGCTAATTTCTCTTGACCTCGTGCTGTCAATTCGTCGTTTGTATTTAAATCTCTTGCATCTACAAATATCACATTCATTTCAACGCCTGTATCACTTGTGCCAGTTTCAACTATAGTTCGTGCTGCTCCATCGCCTTGTCCGCCGACTACCGCATAATTTGCAGAATCTATATCACTGTCAATATAATCTTGTTCTTTCAAATTGCCGTATTTGTTTGAAAATATAACCGGACTAGCGCCTGTAGTATATGTTCTATCGACACCTACAATTACATCAAATATCCAATCACCTGTATCAAAATCGACTGTGACTTGTGTTCCCATTTCCGCAAGTTCCCCAAACGCTTCTAGTTCCTCGTTTAATTTTTTGTATCTGGTATTGAAATCAAACTTATCACCTCGTGCTGAATCTGCTGCTATTGTGAAATACGAAGGATATTTGAATTGAACCACGTCTGCATCACTACTAGCTAAGTTACGAGAAACCACATCTTTTATTATGGTTTCGGCTTCGGTGTTTGTGAATGATTGATGAGATGCTGCCGCTGTAGGTATGGTTATTCTACTTTTTAATACCCATTTTAACTCATAACCTTGTATAATTAACATCGCGCTATTACCTTTGTTTTTGTAGCGATAACTTCTGATTATTCCGACTTTATTTTCACTTTTACCAACTGAAATCAGTTTGTTTTTCGCAAGCAAATCAGCATTATTGATGTTATATTCAAGAGTTAGTGTGAATTTTCCTATGCCGTACAAGCTACGTTGAAATATTAAACTTTCATAATTTCCTATTTGTCCTAACAAAGTCAAATCAAGATCATATATTCGTATTGGTGTTTGTTCGTTTGCCATTACATCACCCACTTATATTATACTACATTTTTTCTATTTTTTCACCAAAACATTTCACAAATTTGAAATCATACGCTTTGTAAATGTCGCCCGGAGTGCAATTTTCACTTAATGTATCTTCGCCTTTTCTGTTAAGAGTTATTCCAGCATTTTTATAACATCTTATTACAAATTTGCTGCAAAATGTATTTTCTTTGTTACGAAAGATATTCTTTTTCTTCCAATAACTTAATGTCAACTTTTCCATTACTTGATTAATTGTTGCATTCAGCAATCCTTTATAATCGTATTTTGTTTCACCATCATCTTTTAAATTTAAGTAAGTTTTTAATATTATATCATCAAAATTTTCGATATCATATTTAAAAGTTTTCACAGCCACATTTCTATGATTCCATATCTGAAATCTGTACTTTGTGCCGTCTGCGTTACTTCCAAGTGTCAATACTCGACCGTCTTCTAATTCTTCAACTACTATTTCAACGTGTATCACGCCTTCATCAAGTTTTTTTTGCAGACAAGTAAATACTTTGTGATACCATTTGTTGTTAGGATTTCCACGATTAAAAAATAATATATCTCCTGCTTTTAGCATTATATCACCTTCTTAACTTTCTATTATTATTAAATTTTGTAAAATGTCTTTAACTGATAAAATAAAGTCTTCTAATTCTTTTTTATTATAGCTTGATTTAACTGATACTTTATAATTATTTTTATGATTTATTTTTTCTAGTTGCAATTCTAATACTTTAGTCATTTCGTTGTTAGACAAGTCTTTTATTACCATATCTGCAATTTCACTAGAAAATTCATAATTAAAACAACAATAGTATTTTAGTTTTTTTTCAGTTGGTATTATATTTAACATAGTTTTCAAATCACAATTTTGTTTAAAATTTTTTGCATCAAGTCTAGTCTGAAAAACTTCATCTATACCTACAAAAAACTTATTATTGCTTTGAAAAACTTTATATTTATATTTGCTAAAAGGTAAAAACCAATTTGAATTAAATCCTATACAAGAATTTTCAGCACTTTCTTTAGTGTCATACATAGAATTTTCTAAAACTAATACATAGTCAAGATTTATTTCTTTATCTGTTATAGTGTCAATTATTACAAAAAACTTTTTCCAAACATTTGAAACCATTGGAATATAACATAATCCATTATCACCCCAATTTTCGCCCCAAGAATTTTGAACAATCCACTCGCCACGCAATGTCCAACCTATTATTAAAACTGCATGACCCCCGTAATTTGTTTCATCTGGTTTGAAATCTTTAATATTTCCTCCATTTTTTCCTTCTTCATAAAATGAACTTCTAACTTGAATACTAGCACCAACCGAACCATTAAAAAGCAAAGCTAATTTAATATCTTTAATTTTTTGTTCCAAATCTTCGGTTTTAATTTCATAAAAAGATGATATTCTGTGAGGTTTTGCTTTTTCAAGTAGAGTAGATTTAATTTCTTCAAAATTATTAGGTTTATTTGCGTAAGTGTCATTACCTTCATATTCACTATATTCAGGAACACCATCGCAAGCTAATTGCGATAGTGCTTCCTCGATAATCATACCCTCTCCTTGATAATGATTAGGTTTTCTGTTATAATATATCCATTTTATTGAATATTCTTTATTGTTTTGTAATTGCTCTTGTTCTTTTAAGATTCTGCTTTCTCCTAACATATGAGCCACACAACTTCCTATATTACCTTGATTTAATATTCTACATTTATCATTAATGAACTCTGGTGGAATTATTGGTGCGAACGATATATTATTTTTTACCATTCCAAAATCATAGTTTTTTTCTGTGTATTTATCTGTTAATATACAACCTAATTTATTCATAATAGTCACCCTCTACAATATTTTCTCAATCTTCTCTATCCCATCAAGTATGTTTGTTGACGTATCAGTTGTATAGCCTAATGAACTGAATAATATAACCATATCGTATACTCTTGAGTCAGATAATTTAATCTCATTTTCAGCCATTGCATAGTATTCTGCTTTTGCTCGTGCCAATTTAACTTTAATTTTTCTATCTATATCAACAGGAAAGTCAAGTGTTTCTAATATGTATACTCCCTCATCGTTAATAAATTTTCTAAGAAAATCTGCTTTTGTATATGTAAATTTTTTATTTATATTTTCAGGATAGACTTTATAATAGTTTTCTTCTATATCTACTACACATTTTTTATTTAAAAGAAAATCTTTTTCTACCTCTATACCATTTAAAAAATATTTAATTTCTTTATCTTTCACTAAATTCCATTTTTGTTTTGTTATATCTAAATTCAATACATCAAGATTACTATTCACTTTATACATTAAGCATCACTCCCGTATTCTATTTCATAATTTATGGTATTTCCAGAAACAGTAGTTTGTTTAGCCTCAATTTGTAATGAATTTGAAAAATATAAAGGTTGAGTTATTCTTGAGCAATATTGACCAGCACCAGTGTAGGGTAACCCTACAATACCAATGCCTATCCCACTATAAGTTGTGAGACCTGGATTTATAGGTCTTTCATATGAAGTGCTTGTTCCTGCATTATTAGTAGAATATATTCCAGCTATATCAGGAGTACCATCAGAATAACCTTCATATTTTATAACACCATCTATTGTTATTTTTATAAAACTATTTACTGATGAGTTAGGTTTTAATATTGATAAAGATAAAAACCCAGACCCTGATATATTTAATAAATCTTCATATGTATTATCTACAGATAAAGACACAGAATTTTCTACAATCCTTGTTAAAGGATAATTTGTAGGATTAAAACCCTCCGCAGACGGTATCTGAGTTATTCCCATTATTCAACACCCCCTATCATTCCGTCGCACCAGTAATTGTGATTGTAACCTTACTAGCTGTAGTTGTTTCGCCTTGTATACTGTCATTTTCGTCTACCAACATTAGTCCTGGTACTGCATATTCTATAATTCTTGTTGCATCTGCTGCTAATTCTTCCTCGAATATAATATTAGTATCTCCTGCTGTACCTAGTGATCCGCCTGAATCGGGTACTTGATATAATATAACTGTTTCTGCTGTTGTATTGCTATTGTGTATATTGATTAATCTTACATAACTTGTCGTGCTTGCAGGATTAGCATATATTGACGCTGCTGAGGCAGCTATCGTGGTTACATCAACTAATCTTGAATATTCAAATGCCATTTTTTACCTCCTATAGTAAAAATGATTTCCTCAAATCTTCTTCTGATAATCCGACTGGTCTTACTTTGATTTCCACCATATCTCTCTCGTCTGTCACATTAGAATTCAGAATTAAACTAGCGGATTGAGGTACTAATATCTGTGCGAGAGATATCTCATATATATCACCTGATTGTGTAAGTGCTGGTGCTGCTGGACTTGCAGCTGGTGTCCCTTTTAAAACTGCTAAAATTGCACTTCTGGTTGAATCTGCAACATTTCTTCTTACTATTATTCTATCTATTCTATCATAAGTAACATCGCCTGCATCAAGTGTTAATGTTTCTGCTGCTGTGTATACTTCAAAGAAATAGCCTTCTACATTTGCACCACCAAGATTAATTGATACGTTTAAATCTGTATCATTTGCGGTTACTTGCAATTCTGTTGTTAATGCTGTGCTATCATCGACTAATACACCCGTCGTCATAAATTGCCGAAATCTATTAGCAAAATCATCTGCGTAATAAACTCTATCATCTGAAATTGATTTAAAAAATCCGCTTTTTTGTGCCACTTTTCACCTCCCTATAAACCTATAAACCTATTTTTATACTGTGCTAATAATGTTGCTGTTGATGTACCTGACGCTGTTGAAAATGAAATTTCTGAATCGCCAACTGGAAGTTGAAAAAAATCACTATTGCGATTAATAGAACTGAAAGCACTTGACTCATTCCAAGAACTATCAACTAATTTCACATATACATTACCGAATTCTGTTGATATTTCAAGATATTCGTCTGCTGCGATTGTTTCCGTAACTTCAATATATTTTGTTATTGTTTCACCTGTGTCTTCATCTGTATATTCAAGATCAATTTTAGGATTAGTTGCCGGGCCATAAAAGTCTAATAATACAGGTGTTTCAACGTGTCCGCTATTTGTCAACGTTGCTCTTATATTACCATCTGTTGAGAATTCTATCGTATCTTGAAATTTCAATGGAAAACTAAATGTCGGTAACGTAATTGACATTAATTCACTTGTATAAGTTTGATCGAGCCAAAACGGATTATTAGCAATAAGTGATACTACGCATTGCTGATTATAATAGAAATCTTTTTTTTCAGGAGCTGTAAATCTCGGAGATATTTCACTTACGGCTGTTATATCTTTTGTGTAAGTTTCATTAGAATATGTCAATGTGCCTTGTCTGTGAGGATTAAATACATTTTGGACTTCTAATTTTTTCGCATTAAGGTCAGCCAAGCCGGTGGCTTTTATCCAAATTGTGAGAACTATATTTCTATTTGTGAAATCATTTCGTATGAAAGTTGTACCTTGCTGAAAAGGCGCTTTTTGCATTTGCATTTCAGCACCTAAACCTCCTATTCCTGTTGCTCTTTGCAATATATAATCACCTGTTAATCCAAGTGAAATTGTACCTCGTGTTGTTGTGAATGTTATCGTTTCCATTATATCACCCCTGCTGCTAATGCTTGACTTTCGCGTTTCAATAATCTCGCTACTTCAAATGGGTCAGGATTCTTGTCGACAAAAGTAACATTCTGATTGATTGTAGTATTACCTGATGTTCCATTGCTGACTGGTGGCGTCATAACTGGTGGTGTTGTGCTAAATGTTGCTGTTTGCTCTCCATATGTCGGCAATGCTCCACTAGCTGCCGTTGACCCATACAATTCGGCTTCTGCTTCTTGTGCTGCATCAACCATTCCTAGTATCTCACTAACTGCCGATTGTATAGGTTGCTTCATACTGTTAAGTCCGTTGAGTAGCTTGTCTCCGAAGGATTGTCCTTTGTCTTGCCAAAGTGGTTCATATTTTTCAAGTAATGATATCATTTCTGATTGGTCTTCATCTTGTGCTAGTCTTAATGCTTCATTTTGCAAAGATTGTTCAGTTAATAACGCTTCATAGTGTTTAGCGGTCTCATCTCTAATATCTTGCAAATTGTTGACCTTTTCTTGTAATGCTGTTTCTGCATCAGACCTTTCTTTTGTGTGAGCTTTTTCTGCTGCATCAATTCTTAATTCTGATAATTTATTCTCATCTATTACTGCTTGGTCATATCTTGCGTTTGATGCGTCAATATAACCATCTGTAAGGTCACTTTCAGCATTAAGCAAATCTTCGTTATCGCGTTTTTTTTCAGTTAGCAAATCCTCGTGTGCTCTTTTTGTAGTTGTTAATATTTCATCAAGATTATCTTTAATTATATTAATTTTACCCTCTGCTAAATCTTTTTCTTCGTTAATTAAGTCTTCGTTATCGCGTTTTTTCTGTGTTAATAATTTTTCGTGTGCTTCTTTTTCTTTTTCTAATCTTTTATTAAGATTATCTTTGATTATATTAATTTTTCTTTCTGCAAAATCTTTTTCTTCGTTAAGCAAATTTTCATTATCGATTTTTTTCTGAGTCAATAATTTTTCGTGTGCTTCTTTTTCGATTTCTAATGAAGAATCCCGTCTTTTTTTAACTTCTAATATCATATCTTCTGTATTTTTTTCTTCTGTAGATTTTAAATCTTCGTTTTCTTTTTCGGCTTGTTCAATTAATTCTTTTGCAGAATTTTTAGCAATTTCAATTTTATCTTCTATTTCTTGTATTGCTAATTCTCTTTCTTTTTCAATTCTTTCTTGCTCTATTTTAGCAAGAAATTCAGCAAGTTCTTGTTTTGCTTCTGCGAGTTCTTGAGCTGTTTCTGCAAGTTCTATGTTTTTTTCTAGTTCAAGTTGTTTCGCTTCTTGAGCCGCAACTTCTCTCGTTTCTTTTTCAGCTTCCGCAGCTGCTTTTATTGCATTGATTTCATCTTGATACGCTTTAATCGATTCTGCTGATTCTGCATTAATTGACGCTATTTTATTCATTAAATCTTCGTCATACATAGCTTTTTTTTCGTTTAATACTTCGTTTAAACCAGCTATTTCTTCGTCATAAGAAGTGTTAATTATATCAATTCGTTCATCATAAGCGTCATTTAATTCATCGATTTCATCTTCATAACTTTTTTTAATTGTATTCAATCTATCTTCTAGCGTATCGTTTATTATATCTATTTCATATTCTGCGTTATCTTTTAATTCGTCTTGTCTGTCTTCATGCGTTCTTTTCAATTCGTCAATTTCATCTTCATAACTTCTTTTAATTGTAGTCAATCTACCTTCTAATGTATCGTTTATTATGTCAATCTCTTCATCTGCGTTATTTTTTAATTCGTCTTGTCTGTCTTCATGTGTTCTTTTCAACTCTGTTATTTCGTTTTCATAAGCTCTTGTTATTATTGTTTTCTTTTCTTCAAGTTCGTCTTTTAATCTGTCAATTTCTTCTTTTCGATTATCTTCAATTTCATCTAATTCGTTTTGATGAAACTCTCCTAAACTTTCAAGTTTTTTGTTATATTTGTCGTCTAATATTGCAAGTTCTGCATCTCTAGCATTTTCAGCTCTTGCAATTTTATCATCTAAATCAGAAAGTTCAGCGTCTCTTTCAGCTTCTCGTTTTTTCTTTAATGCTGACATTATAGCATCGCCGAGTCTATCAGCTTCTGTAATTGCAATATCTGTCATGGCATTTACAATTTCTGACATTGATTCAGTTAAATCAACCCCATATTGAATTGCTATAGCACTTAATTCTTGATAGGCGTTATTTAATTGTTCCATTATGCCTTCGCCTGATTGGATTGCTATTTCTAACCCTTCAATCATGTTATTAGAAATATCTTCAATCATTCTTGCTATTTCGTTTCCGGTTAATTTTGCTGTTTGTCCTTCGCCTTCAAATTCTGATGTTATTTCAGCCATTTGTTCTGCTGATGCTTTTCCTATTTGATATATATTATTAATTATTTCTTGATTATTTTGTGCAATAGCATTATATTCGTCAGCTATTGCATTACCTACATTTTTAGCAACTTCATATAATGTTTCTGTTATAGGTTCTAAAGTTTCTTTTACAATTCCTTCTAAAGAATTACTGAAATCTTCCCATGCTTTTATTGTATCTGCTATTATTTCTTCGTGCGTCCTGCTATGCCCTCTTAACATAGTATTAAGAGCATTAAACATCTCATCGCCTTTTGTAATAATAGTAGTTGCTGCACCTATCCAGTCACCTGCCATTACCTGCGTCGCAAGATCAAATCCTGCACCTATGCCTGCTGCAGTTTCATCTGATATGCCTATTATTTCAGTAAGTCCAGCAATTACAAGGTCTTTCACTTTCGACATATTGTCAGTAATATAACTTGATATTTTACTCCAAGTTGTTTCAGTATGATGGACATATTCTGTGTCGCTATCTTCCCATTCAGCATATCTATCTTTTTGTATTTGTATCATATCTTGTGCTTGTTTTGCTGTTTCATCTACATATTTAAATCCACCAAGTACCATTTCATCAATTGTATCTTCATATGTTTGTTTAGCTTCAACAACTACTTCTTTTATCTCGCCTGTTACTTCGTCAATTACTGTTTTCGTAACCATTGCAACTTCTTCGCCGGTTCTTTTTAGATTAGTTCCCCACTCTATAAAATCATCTCCGGTTTTATCCATTCCTTCTGCTAGTTTACCAGTTACACCATCGGCTATCTTCTGTCCTGTATCTTCTGCTTGTGCTTCTGCATTAGGTGTTTCGTCTTTCATTCCAAGTGACAAACCTTCGACTAAGAATCCACCATATTCTTTCATTAATCGTGAAGGCGATTTAATTGAGAAAAAATCTGTAAATGCGTCAGATATTCCTTGTGCTACGTTCCCGATTGTTTCTTTAACGTCATTGAATTTTGACATTATCCCATCTGCAAGACCGATTATTATATTTTCACCAAACTCTTTGAAGTTCTCTATAATTTTCGGTGTTTCTGTCTTAATTGCGTTTATTATATTTGTGCCAATATTAACAAACAAATCAATTATATCGTCAAATATTTCTTTCCAAAATTCGTATGTTTTTTCTAATATTTTATTAGCTTCTTTCCAAGCTCCTGCAAAGTCACCTTCAAGCAATTTTTTAATCACTAACATAGCTGATTGCAAATTTTCAAATACAAGTGTTACAAATTTACTCATTTTTTCAAAGTAATACTCGATTAATTCGGTAACTTTTTTAACTGCTAATTGAACTGCATTGCTTTCCCATATTTTTAATATGAATTGAAATGCCTCGTTTGTCCATTGTTTAATATTATCCCATACAATTTTTATTACATCTGATATTATTTCAAATGTATTCGATATTATTTTTTCTAAATTCTTAAAATATTCATCATTATTGCTTATAAATAATGCAATTCCTTTTAACATGTTTCCTAAGAATATAAGCGAATCCCCTACAAAGTTTTTAATAGTTGTAACCATTATATCAAATGCTTTTGATATAGCTTTCTGTGCATCTTCTGACTTAGATATCCATATTGCTATCCCAGCCACTAATGCTGTTATAGCCGCTATTGTAGCCCATACAGGAGCTGTCACGCCTGCTATAGCTGTTCCGACTGCTGCAAATACAGGTGTTAATGCTGCGACTGCTGTCATCAGTTTACCTGCAATTAATAGAAGTGGTCCTATCGCTGCGACTACTGCTCCGACTGATAAAATAACTTTCTTTTGTGTGCTTGTTAAATCACTAAACCAATCTATTAACTGTCGCACCTTTCCTACTATTTCTGTTGCTATAGGCAATAATTGCTTTCCAAATGAGGCAGATAAATCAGTTATATCACCTTTTAATGCTCGTGATTGATTAGCAAAACTTTGTGAAGTTCTAGCCATATCTCCAAGTGCGTCTCCTGATTGTTGTAAAACTAATTCGTATGTAGCTTGTGCTTTTGCTGCTAATAATGTTTGACCAGTTAAATCTTGTTGACCTTTTTCAAACAGTCTTTGCTTAACATCTTCTTCACTTATTTTAATTCCAAGACTTGTAAGTGCGTCACGTTCTCCTAGCATTGCTTTTGTTAATATCTCACTTGCTCTTGTTGTTCCGCCTTGTAAATTATTATAACTAGCCAAATCTGCTGCTATTTCTTGTACGTTGTTTGATAGTTCAAGTGCTGCATCTGCTGTGAATCCGAAACCTTTAAGCAAATCTCCTGTACCTGATAATAGTCTTTTCGCTTCCAGTGATGACATATTGTATCCAACTGACAAGGCTTGTGCCGCGTCTTCTGCTGATTTAGTTATGCCCTTAAATGCTGTGTCAAACTTAGCTTGCGTTTCTTCTGCGTCTGAGGCTGTTTTTACCATCAACCCGGCTATTGCTGTAAGCGGTGCAGTTACTGCTACTGACATAGTTTTTCCAGCTTTTGACATTTTTTCGCCTATTTCTTTGCTCAACTTTTGAAAGTTTTCTCTTATTTTTTCAATAGGCGCTTCTGTTTTATCTTCCACCTTTATATCTGTACTTGTTTCTTCTGGTATTTTATCTAAATTTTCATCAACTTTATTTATAGTTGGAGTAGCTTCGTCTGTAGCTGTTATTTCAGTTTCAACTTCGCTATTTTGTTTTACAAATTCCTGAAAGTTTTTATCTACTCTGTTTAATGTAACCGTTACATTGTCATTAAGCAATAAGTCGCCAAACATTTCAAATAATTTCATTTCTCACCTCCTACACCTTACACATTGTTATAAGTTGTAGTTCTTTTTCTAAATCTTCTTTTTCTTTTTCAAGTTGTTCTTTTGGTATTTCTATTTTAGGTTTTCCGATAAATTCGTCAAAGTTAATTTTCTTTTTCAAGTTAGGTGCGACTGTTACATATGCCATTAATTGAATATTATCTAGATATAGTTGACTTTTTCTGTATTTTTCATATGCTTGTTTGATTAATTCTTCCATTTCGTCTGTATCATAACATTCATCTAATATATCAAACCCACCGTATAGTGTATAAAAAATATGGATTGTTTCAGGAAGTTGTATTAACTTCCCGACTTTAAAAAACCCATAATATTATTTTTAGCCCATATATCTTTCAATAGTTGTATAAATTCATCTAAATCTAAATCATCTACTTGTTCTGCACTTAAATTAGTTATGTTCGCGATAAATTCCGATATTTCAACATCTACATCGTCATACTTTTCAATTATAGTTTTTATTACTTTACTTCCAGCTTCTTCTTTTCTCGTTAAATCTACATTAAAAAAGTCAACGCCTATTTTTTTTATGATCCCAGTAATTGATTTTATATCTCTTTTCTTAATTTTTCTAATTGTTATATCCATTATTTATCAATCCTTTCTATGCTTTCAAAGTTTTCACATTTTCCATTTTTGCCTATTTTGATTTCTTTTAAATTGCATCCAACTTGATTTTTTACATTTATCAAATTATGTTTGCAATTATCATTTGTACATACTACTGTTGAAATCATAAATATTTCTGATAAATCAGGCATAATTCTTCCTTCTATCATTTTAACCTTCTTTCTAAAATAGGCGAGATTACTCCCGCCCTTTCTGGTATATTTAACATCACTTATGTGTGTTATTATGATACGATAACTACTCCGACGTTTGTATCTGCTCCGCCGACTACAGTAGGAGTTGCTGTCCCTGATACTGTACTTCCTGCATCTCTACAATTAAGCGTGTAAGTTCCATAAGGTACAGACAATTCCTCAAAATACCCATTTGCATCTGCTGTTACGCTAGTTGTTGTAGCACCTATTGTGATACTTGCCACTCCAAGAGCTTGTGCTGTTCCTGATCCTGCTACTGTAGTTCCAAGTGTTCCAGCATCGAACACATTAGTAACTGCCGTAAATGTTTCGGTGGTTACGATACTATTCCCTGCTGTTCCCGGTATAATAGCTGTCAACACTGCATCGTCTGACGCAAAATCTGCTATTGTAGTACTTGCATTAGCTGTATTCAAGTTGTCAGTACCGTTGATTGCTGCGACTATGTTAGCTTGACAAGCTGCAAGTCCTGAACCAAGTGAAATCTCGCCCGGTTGGTCTGTGTCTGCATCTGCTCTAAATGTATAAGTAGTAGCTCCAACTGTCATTGTATCTGCTGCTGTTGGTAATGTATCCACAGTTAATGTTCCTGCTGCTGCCGCTCCTGTTGAGATATATCCGCTTACTGTTCCTTCTGTCTTAGGATAGTAAATCTCAACTGGTACTGTGCTTAGGTCTGTACTGTCATAATGAGCTTTGAATGTAATAGGATTAACCGCTTCACTTGAATCTGCTGTACCAAATGTCAATCCGCCTAATCCAAGTACATTTTTTAAAACAATTATAATCGGAACTGATGTTCCTGCTATTTTTCCAACGTATGCTATATTTGTAAGATAATCAGTATTACAAATATAGTTTGACATTGTTATTTTTTCATAATAATCGTAAGTCGTAGAATCGACTGTTGTATTAGTTAATGATCTTTGAATTACTTCGCTTGATATTTCCAAGAAATTAGAAGTAATTTCAGCCATCCAAGAGTTGATTTGTTGCAACCCTTTTGTATCGCCTTTTGCTCCGTCAGCCTCTATCTTTCTGACATCTGCAGTTACGTTGAATGTGCTTCCACCTCTTGTGGTACCTATTAATCTACCATCTGCCTTTGCTGTTGTATATGTGTCTGTTCCAAATACCCAATTTTTGAATATTGCACCCGCATCTAGCAATAAATTTTGAGCTGTTGTCGCCTGAAAACTGCTATATTCCGTTGTGTTACAAGTTGGCATTTTATTCCCTCCTTATATATCGTTATTGTAATATCTTACGTTAAATCTTAGTTGTCTGCGTCTTAATTGTTCCTCTTGTGTTACATCTAAATTTAATGTGCTTTCGAGATTAAAAAATAATGATAAATCTGAATTTCGGCAAGTTCTTTTGTGCAAAAACTGTTGTATACTCTTTTGCAATGCTAACAAATCAGTAATTTGATTTCCTCTATTATGCCATATGTCAATTTCTAGCATAAAGTTAGTATTGTTACCTTCCTGTTGAAAAGCATCAAGCAAATTAAATACCGCATACGGAAATGTCGCATCTCTATCAGCTAAATTAAAATATACATTACTTCCTATATTAGTTGTTAATAAGTCGTATATAAATTGTCCGACTGTAGCTTCATCAAATATCATTATTCAAACCCCTTTTTCAACTGTATCGCCATCACTTTGATAATCAAATCAATATTTTCTTCGCCTGCTGGTGTTAGAAATGGTTGAGGTTTCTGTCCTCTTGTAAATCTCCAACCTTTTTCACCTTTATACCCGTCATAGAAGTAAGCCCAAGGGGTTTTCCTTCCGTTGCCATCTACTGCAAATATGCCTGTGCCTTTTTCAACGTATATTGCATATTCCGATGTCGAACCTACACGAACCATCTTTTTATCAAAATCAATATCCATTTTTATGCTTTTCTCTCTTAGAAAGTTCCTATCAACTGGAGCTCTTTCTTTTGCATCACCCATAATTACATTTCCAGCAGCATCTAACGCATTGAATATATTTCTAAGCATCATTTCTTTAACTTTTGGTATGTTATTCTTGACTTGTACTGTCATAGTTATCACTTTCTTTCAGAAACACTTTATAGTATTTATCAAGGTATAACTCATCATCAATAAATGTTATTTGATAATTCTTACTATTATACAATACCCTGTCTTTTTCAGTAAAAGCAGAAGGTTCACAATACATTCTATGGCTTGCTTGTATACCTCTTTTGTCAGCTTCAACTATCTCATCACCAGTCAAATTGTGTATACTAGCTGTTATTGTTGCAAATGTAGACCAAGTAGTAGCATCACCTGTATATCCGCCTTTCACTCTTGCCTCACGCTGTATAACTACACTATACCCTATATCATCAAGTATATCGCCTATATATCCAAATGTCATATTATCCACCGCTTATATTTGCTATCTAAAAGCGACTTAGTTGATAATAAAAATCCTGTTTCTGTATCAATTACTTTTTCAACCGATGAAAACTTTTTAGTAGCTTTATCAAGTGTCCATGATTCAAGATTTTGAGATTTAGCTTTTCCTTTCTTGTTGTATGCTTCCACTACTTCATTAATACAAGCTTCTTCGAGGTCATAAGGTAATGTAGGGGTTACTTGGTCTGGTAAGTCATATCCAGCTTCATAGGTAACAGATATATTTCTTTCTGGGAGTGTTAATGTCTCTGTAATGCTAGTTACCCATCCATTTTTTGTGAATATACTTTCATAATACAATATGCCTTCGTCTGAATCTACTGTCACATAATCAAGATCAACTGTTGCATCATCAATTACAAGTGCAGTAATCGGATCAGTTACAGGATAATTCTTCAAATTAAGTTCTAGTGTATCAGTACCTTGATATTTTTCAAGTGTATAAGTTTGTTTCTTGAATTTTCTATTACAGTAATCAGCTATTTTCTGTGATATTACATTAATTTGTCTTTCAAGATACGTTTGTTTGGTGTCGTCTGATAAGTCTAGTTCAGATTTAACTGTTGCGTATGTTGTTAATGCTATATTAGTATCTACTGGCATATCAGATCACCTCACTTATCGCCTCAATTATTTTTTCTTTATTCATTTTGTATGTATTTATACCCATATTTTTAGCTTTCTTTTGCAATTGCTTGAAACTTAACTTATTGTAATCAACTTTTGTTTCTTTTGGTTGAATTATTTTAGTTTCAATTTTAACTGGATTATATATTTCACAAATCCCACGTTGTAGAAAACTTTTCATTACAAACTCACTCATTTCTGAGGGAACATTGTATATATGCTCCCTCAAATATTCTATCGTATTAACACCATCAAGTGAGCCTTGTTGATTTTTTAACATTCTCACTTTCATATTAATTACCTAGTTTGAGTTGTATCAGGTGCTACTATTGGATTTCCTAATATTGCGTATCCTCCAATAACTGCTCCACTTGATGTATTTGTAGATACGATACTCATTCTTACATATCTTTTAATTCCTATGTATCCGATTTTAGATATTTTATCATCATCTGTATCAGCTGTAAAACTTGCCCCTGCTTCTGTGCCTCTCAAATAAGCGTCTGCCACATTTGCTGCATCTGATAAGTTAGATTCGTCTCCATCTTGAATTAATATTGTGTAGTCTCCGTCAGTCACTGTTCCTGTAATTATTCCGAATACTACACTCTGAAATCCTTGAGTGTCAATTATATTCCCTGCTGTTGTTGTGTCTGTTGAAATTGTTCCAAAATCTAATGCCACTTGTGGCTTTATGTTGCTAAATAAATCATGTTTCATTTTATATTATCCCTCCTATTTTTTAATAGTCACCCAAAAATTTCCAAAAAACAGTCACAACTGCTTCTATTGTTACGCTTTCTGTAGCTGTCCAAGTTTCGGCTAAATTAAGAAATACTTTTTTAGCTGTTGTATGTCCGTCTAATACTCCTGCTTCTGCTGCTACATAGTTGTTAGAATCTGATCCACCACTTGTAATAGCCGTTGCTGTGAACCCATCCATTATATCTTCAAATGTCGCCGTTCCACTTAATACATCTATAACACCACTTGCTACAACTGTTCCAAGTCCAACGTCAGGTGTACCAGTTTCTGTAGCTGCTGTCAATGTCAAATCTATTGTAGCATATTCAACCTTGATCATACCTTCTGGAAATGTATATAGTTCTTTTCCAAATCCAAGAGCTGCACCTGCTATTGCCTGTGTAAATGCTGCGACTGTTAACACAGTCTTATGACTAGAACCATCACCATACTCAACCGCTGTTGAGCCTGAACTTGCTGCCCCTATATTAGCCTCTGTTACACTATCCCCAGATTTATTAGTAAAAGTAGCTCCTGAACTTAATTCAAGTTCGCCACCTACTACCCATTTTGCCCCTTCTGATTCTTTATAATTTAAAGTACCATAACCCATCTATTATCACCTCTAACTTACAGTCAAGATTGCAACTGCTTCTGGTTGTACTGTTTGTCCGCCGATTCTCTTTCTTCCTATGTACTTAACTACACCACTTGTAGATGATGAATATTGGTCTCTAAGTATCTTAGTTCCTGCTGTCATTACAACCACATAAGCCTTTCCAAAATCACCAAACATTAATACTTTGTTTCCTGTTGCAACTGTTGTTGCCATTGACGGTGCTTCATATACAGGTCTATTCATCAAAGTAGCTATTGATAATGGATATTTTTCAAGTGGTTCCATGCTAAATTGGAATCTACCTGAACCATCTTTCATCTTAGCGATGTGAGTTAGTATTTCTTTTGAAGCCATAAATGACCCTGTTCTTCTGTATTTTCCTTTAACTCCACCAACAAGGCTTATAATATCCTCATCAATAAATGTTGATGCTGTAGCTGTTGATACTGCTCCTGTGCCTGTTGCTGTCAAGATACCTTCTGCTTTGTTTACTCCATTTCCAGTAAGCATATCAACTTCTGAACCTTCTGCAATAGCATCTGCCATTTGAGTTGTTACTTCTCTTATGATGTCAATTTCAGCGTCTTCTACTACTTCTTCTGAAAGTGCTACAACATTCATATAAGGGAATGTATTAATTGTAATTCTTTCAAAAGTAATATCCGCTGCCGTTACTTCTGCTGCTTCTGCCTTCGTAGTTGTAGCTGTAAGATTGTTAACTCTTATATACACATAATCTTTTGACTTAGTAGTTATAACTTTTGCAACTGCCATCATAGCGTTCATTTCTCTTACGTCTTTTACTATTTGCTTGTCAATCTTTTGTCCTGCAAGATATCCGCCAGTAGTATCATTGCTAGATATCATTGTTTTCTTTTCAGATTCGGTCAAGTTTTCTTTTCCATATCTCATATACTTCTTAAAAACTTCATCATGCTTTGATTCTGTATCATCATCTTGTGTTCCTGTTGCTTCACCTTTTTTCATTTCTGCAATTTCTTCAAGTAGATTGTCAAACTTGCTTTTTAACTCTGTAAATTCCTCTGTGTTGTCACTTTTACCAGCTTTTTCAATCATTTCTTGGATTATCTCAACTGGTACAATTTGATTTTTAATTTTTTCTAACATCGCTTTTAGTTCTGGATTCATTTCTTATTTACCTCCTGTTATTATTAATATTTTTTCTAACTCTGCCATTATTGCTTTTTCTTCAATTTCTTTTTCTCTTATTTTGTTCTTTTTATCAACAAATGTTCTAGCCGGGACAACTTCTGTGCGTTCGCCTACTAATTCAACTGAATCACCATTAATCGCATAACTTTGTTTATAATATACATCAAAATCGTAGTTATCAGTATTATGATTATAGTTCCAATGATTATACACCAATTCATTTATAAATATTTCATTGATAGATAAACTTCCTGCAAAGTTTTCAATGCTTTCTTTAACTTTTTGATGCAACATATAACGAAGCGTTTGAGTTGTGTTTAATTCTTTAAATTCAGGTGTCCCTTGTATTTTTTTTAATCCATACTCAATTGCATTTAATCTTTCGTTAATATTATCCATCAATTCACCTCTATTTTTATACCCTGTTATATCAGCCTTTTCATTGGCAGGAAAATTAACTGGTGAAATCTCAAATAATTTTATTTCTTTCAGTTTTCTAACTGTTTTACCTTCAATTTCTCCATTTTCCGACTTTTCAGTTATGAAGCCTATTGACATCTTATTTACTGCACCTGTTTTAATACCTTCTTTAACATCAACTGCTAATGCTGTATTATTCAACTGTGCCTCAAAGTATAATCCTTTTTCGTCTTCTTTCAATTGGTTAATTGTACCTATCGGAACGCTAGACCAGTCGTGATTAAAGAACATCTTAATATTATCAATATCGTTTTCAATTGATTTTTTAAATGCTCCCGGCATAATCACATCTTTGTAACTATCTACATTGTTAAAAAAAGCAGCATAACCTTCAATTCTGCCTTCTTCCGAGGCTTTGACTTCAAATTTAATACTTTTAATCTCTCGTTTATTCATCGTCTCACCTCCCTTTGCTTTATTTCGATTATCCCACACAGACAATCCAACTGCGTATCTTTGAGATTCATCCGGGTAATCCTCAATCATAACTGGGTCGCCCATAAATCTCTCTATAAACTCATCAAACGTTTCATCGCTTGTTGGTTTCGGCATCGGCATATCATCACCTACTCTATGGTTTTATTCCTTTTTTTACTTTTGGGGCTCCATCAATCAATTTAACACTATTATCTTTTTTAGGTTGATATCCAAATTCAAAATTATTTTTTATTAAATGTATTAAAATTTTCATATTATCAACTCCTATTCCACTTTAAAATCTAGTACAATATTTTTTTTAATTCTTAGAATAGATTCCATTTGGGTAAGTTCTGGATTTATCAAGTTACAAATAAATGTTGTTATACCTATCCAAGCGTTTAAAATTAAAAATAACCAAAATATAAAAATTATAAACTTATCTTTCATTTTTAATCCTTCTTTCTATAGCTTATCTAACGCTTTATTCAAATTTTCCCATTGCTTTTTAAATCCTTTATCATACATTTCTTTCATAGGCTCAACCCATTTTTCAGCAGCGTCATCTTGCGTTTTCCATAGCTTATATTCCATTTCTTCGCCATCCCATTTTGTCATACCTTCGATTATAGGCTTTGTGCTGCATCGGCACTGGATAACGTTTTTGGC
>Ga0272441_10002013_pt1 | contig 42285 bp, 38 predicted proteins | sample SSMProp6N_FD_193582 | JGI IMG/M metagenome (GOLD analysis project Ga0272441, IMG submission 193582) | Marine sediment archaeal communities from Little Sippewissett salt marsh, Falmouth, MA, United States - SSM-Prop-6N | ecosystem: Environmental > Aquatic > Marine > Wetlands > Sediment ...
AAAGATCTTCTCTTTATTGTGCTCCAGAATTCCAATACCGTTATCGGAAACGGTCACAACGACGGTACCGTCGGTCTCATATGATCGAATGGTCAATCGTTTGGTCCATTCCTCTCGTTTTTACTGGAGTTCCTTCTCGTCCAGTGCATCTTTTGCATTTGTCACCAGGTTGATAAAAACCTGTTCTAGCCTATTGTGATCGGCCATGATGAGAGGCAGATCCGCTGCCAGCTCTATTACCACTTCTATCTTGTGTACCCGCAGCTGTTGCCCGAGTATCTTGAAAACATCGTTGATCGGGTCATTGATATTGATTTGATCGCTTCTGACCTCCGATTGGCGTGAAAAATCTCTCATGTGATTTATCGTCTGCGCCGCCCGGGCAACATTGTTGCCGATCTCTTCTGCCATGGCAAACAGATCTTCATCCTTGATAGTTTCCCCCCTCGTAATCATCTTTCTGAAATAATCGGAACATACCTGAATTACATTGAGTGGCTGGTTGATTTCATGGGCGATACCGGATGCCATGGTTCCCAGTGTTGCCATCTTACTTGCCTGAATCAACTGGGCTTCCTGCTCGACGTTTTCCGTTACGTCAGGCGTCGTGGCAATGAGGGACTCTCTACCCATGAACCGAACAGAACGAATATGCACATTGACAAAAAATGGTGTTCCGTCTTTCTTTTTATGGATTCTCTTCGCGAAGAACATCGATTCATCGGTTGAAATCGCCTTCAGACTCTTAGTCAGTTCATGATCCTCCTGATAGAAAAGCTCGAGGAATGACATCTGTAAAAATTCTTCCTTCGAAAACTCATAGCAGTCGAGAGCCGTTGCATTGATGTCGAGGATAGACAGAGTCGTACGATCCGCAATAATAATCGGATTGGGATCGGCATCGAACATGGTTCGATACTTTTCCTCCGATTTTTGAATTACAAAATACGATTTTTCCAGAGCAGCGGTCTTTTCCTTTACCTTCTTTTCAAGGTGCTGGCCGAACATTTTCGTTTCGTGATGCAACATTGCGTTTTCGATAGCGACCGCTATTCTATTGCCGATAATTTCAAGAATATTTTTATCCTCTTCGGAGAAGCGATACGAAACGCGGCTCGAAGCTCTAATGACGCCGGACACACCACCGCTTGTCTGCAGTGGAATATACGCTGCGGATCGAACCTTTTCAGCCAGCAAGTATTCAGTAAACGTCGCATGGTCAATCGCCACATCTTCGAACAGTACCGTTTCCCCCTTACGAGCAACCTCGTTGACAAAACTATCACGCCCTACCGCGCCGCTTCCACCGTCCAATGTATCCGAATATCCGTATGAGTGAATGACATTTAATTGTTCATTTTCGCCGCGTAAAAATACGGCCACACTATCAATATTGAGGTTGCTTATGATGCCATCGACAGCGGCATGGAGAATGTCGTCGAGCTCCAGTGATTCACTCAGGGCACTGGTAATCTTCCAGAGGCTCGACAGACGATAGATGTGTTTTTCCCGTTCCTCCTGCAGGAGCTTGCTGTCCGTTGTGTCCCATGCCGTTTCGATCGCTCCGATTATGTCCCCGTCCGGTCCCTTGATGGGAGCAGCAGTAAACCACAGCCACTTCCCGCCATATCCCATTTGCGGATAAAAAAGCTCCGCTTCATACGCACCGTCTATAAAACGGGAACGACGCCCGCTTTCGCCATAGTATTTTTTAAGGGATTCTTCTTCGCGCTGATCCACGATTAAATCGGCCAAAATAGGCTTTTCCCCACCATAGAAGGCCTTCCAGTGATTTCGTGTCCCGATCATCTCGTCGGCCTTGTACCCCGTCGTCCTCTCCAATGCTCTGTTCCAGTGGGTTACACGGTGATTTTTATCGATAACAAATGTCGGTATTGTGCTGCCCTGAATGATCTGAGCAAGCGTTCGTTCCCTTGTGATGAGCTCTCTCTCCGCCTCTTTGCGCTCGGTGATATCCTCGTAACTGGCAACGATCATCCGTTCTTTCAGGGTTTTACCAACTCTCGTAGTCCGCATCATGCACGTAATTGCCCTGCCATCCTTTCGCACACATCTGAACTCCTGGCTGTGGGAACGATGTATCTCCAGGGAGCGGTAAAATATTGCGCCTATTCCCTCGTAATCCTCTCTGCTCTGATAGAGGACTTCAGTACTTCTACCGACAAGCTCTTCAGGCCTCCAGCCAAAGACAGTTTCAACCGCGCCATTTGCAAAGATGATGTGCCGTTCGCGCAATACTAACACGGCGATATGTATTGAATCCAGGATCGAGGCTTCCAGTGCCTCCAACTCCTCAAGCTTATGCTTCGCCTCCTTTTCTGCAGTGGTGTCCCATATGGTTTCGATGGATCCTACAATCTCGCCGTTCAGGCCGACGATTGGTGCAGCCGTAAAAAATAGCCACTTTCCCTGCTCACCCATACGGGGGAAAAACACTTCCGTCTGATAGGCACCCTTGATCACATTTGAAGGCTGCGAAATGCTGCCGAAATGTTCTCTGATATTTGCTTCATCAACACCGTCCACAATAAGATCTGCCATGCAGGGTTTCTTTTTCTGATAAAATGCCTTCCAGTGATCTTTCGTTCCGATTACCTTTTCGGCACCGTATTCCGTCACCTTTTCCAAGGCCCTGTTCCAGTGGGTTACCACGTGGTCCTTATCGATAACAAACGTCGGGATGGTGTTTCCCTCAATGATCTGCGAAATCGTCTGATCGCGAGAGACGAGGATTCGTTCGACAGATTGGAGATGGTCTGTTCTGTCACGTATGATCTGAGAGATCTCTTGTGTGTACCGGTCACATGCGGCGAGTACGCCTTTACGGACATCACGGTCAATTATTTCAGATCTGTCGAATATGCGAGACAGGTTTCCGATAACATCTCTCTTTTTCTGCCAGATCTGGAGAAAATCCCATAGGGACATTGCCTCATAGTGATCGACCAGCCGGATATGATTGGGGAGATCCCGTCGTAGGCCGGTGAGGAGATAGTCGTCGCCCGTGATTTCCACAATTGTGTCTATTTCCTCTGAGCTCAGGAATTCCCCATAGTCATCGGTCGTGTAAATGCCATTATCACGAGCGTATCGCAGTCCTTCGGCCCCTTGGTCAATATCTGCCACTCCGACAATACATGACTTATCACCTTCAAATGAGGGGTCCAGTACGATTTCAAGGATGGCCTTACAGACCCTCCCGCCACCGATGATGGCAACCTTTGACTCGGTGAACATTTCCTTCATGTTCCGCCTCTATCACTTGTGTTGCATAAAGGTATACATCACACGGCACTCTCGTGTGATTCATTTCAGCCCAATGCCAGTCTCGCCGCCATTTTTGCAAGCTCAAGAAAAAAACTCGGACAGAAAAAGAGGAGGAAAGAAACGAAAGCGGTAAATACGGGGGGGGCCACCGCAAAGACGGGGGCTTCCTGTATCGTCGTTGATTCATTGAAGTGGGCACCTGTCGAGAAGAAGGCATTGTACGCAATGGGAAGAAAATACGCCGCATTGAGGAGAGAACTGGTAAGCAATACAACCAGAATCGGCATCTGATGCGCGTCAATAGCACCCAAGGCAAGATACCACTTGCTTATAAATCCACCGAAAGGTGGTATCCCGATAACGCTGAGTGAACCAAAGAAAAAAGCTGCCATCGTGACAGGCATCTTTTTCCCGATACCTCTCATCTCGCTTATTTTTTTCAGTCCCGTGTTGACCAGGATGGCACCGGCACAGAAAAACAGCGTGATCTTGCCGAACGCATGCATGACAATATGAATGATACCTCCGGACATACCAATAACGCTCAGGAGCCCTCCCCCCATCACGATATAAGATAACTGACTTACCGTAGAATACGCAAGACGGGCTTTCAAATCATCTTGTTTCAGCGCAAATAACGAACCGACAAGAATGGTGATGGAAATAAAATATATCAGGAACATATCAAGGGAAAGCGTATGCATTAACTGAATACCATAGACATGAAAGCAGATACGTAAGACCGAAAACACACCGACCTTGACAACGGCAACAGCGTGCAGCAGAGCACTCACCGGCGTTGGTGCTACCATCGCCGAGGGCAACCAGGAATGAATGGGCATAATAGCTGCTTTGCCGACTCCAGCAATGAAGAGAATGAACATAACAATGAGCATTCCATCGGGTGCCGTACCAGCCAGTATGCCGTGAGGTTCAAAGTTTAATGTTCCCGTATAGATATACGTGAGTACAATGGCGGGGAGGAAAAACGCAATCGACGTCCCCATCAAATAGGTCAAATATTTTCTTCCCGCATGTCTTGCCTGTTCATCCTGGTGATGAGTCACCAGTGAATAGGTTGAAAGCGACAACATTTCATAGAACAGATAGAGCGTCAGGAGATTTGCCGAAAATGCAACACCGACTGCCGACGAGAGCGCTAAGGCAAAAAAAGCGAAGTATCGCGTCTGCGAGTGCTCATTGAGGGGCCGCATATACCCGATGGAATAGAATGTTGTCACGATCCACAAAAATGATGAGACCATGGCAAAGAGAATGCCGAGAGAGTCGACTTTGAACGCGATACCAACCCCAGGCAGAACCTCCACGATATTATACGTTATGACGCTGCCACCGAGAACGATGGGCACCATAGAGGCAACAATCCCGAACTTTACAAATGCAATGAGGAATGTACATGATTCTCTCAGGTTGGGGTTTTTCCCACTTGCAATGATAAGAAGTGAGCCGAAAAGCGAAACGGCAACGGCGAGAAGCGGTTTAATAGATACAATAATCTCCATACAGAACTGTCTCCCCCTCTTTAAAATTGTAATGTATCGTAACCACTAGCTATTTACATGGATTCTTCGGACAAAAAAAGGATACATCCTCTCTATATGCGTCTTTATATCACTGAAATCCGTATAGTAGACGCAATTCCCCCCCTCTTCCATGCATCTGTCGTACAGAATTTCCTTTGCGAAAACCACATCGGCTTCTTGCGCGGGACAGATGTCCGAGTAACCGTTACCAATATATATGATCTCATCGTATGTCAAGCGATATTGTCTCAGTATACTTCGCTTGCAATTTCCGCATTTGTCGCATTCTTCATTTCGCAGGGGAAATTCAATGGTTACTCTTCTGTCATCGTGAAACGACACAACATTCGAAAAATATGCTATATTGCAAACATTGTGCTTTTTGAGAATCGCATCAATATAAAAATCAAAACCATCGGACACAATGACAAGATCGAACCCATGAGTTTTACAGAAGGTGTAGAAGTCTTTAAAGTATGGATCAATGCCCCCATACCGCAGAACATAGGCTCCCATCTCATCCTGTGAAGCCTTCATAAGGGCTGCAATCTGTGTATAGGCATCCTTCGATCCCATCATGCCGGCACAGTAGGCTCGATCAATTTCCTCCCATCCGTCACCTGAAAATCGCTTGATGAGTTCGTATCCGACGTCTGCCGTTGAAATTGTTCCATCAAAATCACATATGATCAAATAACGCCCGTTCGGCACTACTCTGTCTTTCCCCTTTTTCACCGTCACCATTAACGAATTCTCTGCGTCACCATTTGATGATCTTTCCATTACGCAGCCGCTGCGCGGGCATATCTGTCCGCGACAGTCGGCAGATCAGCGCGTTCATTTTACTTGTCAGCTTCCATGGCCTTTATGAAAGGTTTGAACAGGTCAATGGGCACGGGGAACAGGGTGGTGGAATTGTTTTCCGCCGCGACAAGGGCAAGCGTCTGGAGGTACCGCAGTTGCAAGGCAATGGGCTCCTCCGCAATGACCTTCCCCGCTTCCGCCAACTTCTGAGCCGCCTGAAATTCACCCTCCGCAGCGATAACCTTCGCCCTTCGCTCCCTCTCGGCCTCTGCCTGTTTGGCCATGGCACGCTGCATCTCCTGAGGCAGGTCAATGTGTTTTACCTCAACGGTCGTCACCTTAATTCCCCACGGATCAGTACTTCTGTCCAGGATTTCCTGGAGATGAGCATTGATCTTTTCCCGTTCCGCAAGAATCTCGTCCAGCTCAACCTGCCCGCAGACACTCCGCAATGTCGTCTGGGCGAGCTGTGAGGTAGCATACAGAAAGTTTTCAACCTCAATCACCGCGGAATTAGCGCTCATAACTCTGAAATAAATGACCGCATTGACCTTGATAGAAACATTGTCCCTCGTTATGACGTCCTGCGGCGGCACGTCCATTGTAATAATCCTCATATCAACTTTGACAATTCGGTCGACAATCGGAATGAGGATAATAAGACCGGGGCCTTTGGTATCTATGACCCTCCCAAGTCGAAAGATCACACCTCTTTCGTATTCATTGAGGATACGAATCGCCGCTGCCAGAAACATGATAAGTAAAACAACCAGTGTGGCTATTGTATAGTAAAACATGCTTCGTCCTCCTTATTCCTCTTCAATGCTTTTAATTTCCAGCGTTAACCCTTTTAATCCGACAACCGTTATCTTGACATCCTCTTCAATCTCATCCTTGCTGAATGCATTCCAGTATTCCCCTTTGATAAAAACCTTACCGTTTTCATGTACGGGTGTTATTGTTCTGCCCTCCTGCCCGATCATACCCTCAACTCCCGTTTCAGGTTTCTTCATCTGGGCTTTGACGGCAAGGCCGACAACAGCAACAAAAAACAGCGTTGTAATGATAATCGTCGGTATCATAACTCGCAGCGATACGCGCAAAGCGGGTATAGGCGATTCAAAGAGCAAAAGAGACCCCAAGACAAGGGCTATGACACCAGCCACGCTCAGCATACCATGACTCACTATTTTAATCTCAGCGATAAAGAGTATAATCCCGAAAATTATAAGCAAAATCCCTGCAAAATTGACGGGCAGCGTCTGCAGCGCAAAAAACGCAAGGATCAGAGAGATTCCGCCGATAACCCCCGGAAGAATCGCCCCTGGATGTGCAAATTCAAAATACAGTCCTGCAAGACCTATCATCAGGAGCAGATATGCTATATTAGGATCGCTCAACGTTGTCAATATCCTATCGCGAAGACCCATTGCTTTTCTGTTTACCAGGGCACCTTTCCCTCGCAGTGTCACGTCTCCTGAGGCAAGGGATACCGTTTTGCCATCAATGCTTTTCAACAATGAATCAACATCGCCCACAACAAAATCAATAACATTCAATGTGAGGGCCTCTTCCGCTGTAATTGATACACTCTTTCTCACGGCTTGTTCAACCCACTCGGCATTTCGACCTTTCTTTTTCGCTATGCCTTTCGCATATGCAACGGCATCATTCTCGATTTTTTTTGCCATGGTTTCATCCACTTTACCACCAAACCCCATCGCCACCGGGTGAGCCGCACCAATATTGGTACCGGGCGCCATGGCAGCAATATGGGCTGCCATCGTTATCATGACTCCCGCAGAGGCTGCCCGTGCTCCTGAAGGATACACAAAAACAATGACAGGAATGCGGGCGTTGAGAAGTTCTTTGATAATATCTCTCATTGCCACATCGAGACCACCCGGTGTATCGAGCAAAATGATAAGCCCCTGTGCTCCTTCGGTGTACGAGCTATCAACACTCTGAATAATATATCCGGCAATTGCGGGAGTGATAGCTGAATCCACGGTGATGACGTCATAGAAAGGTCGTTCACTTTGTCCATACAGTGCGGCTCCACTCATCACGATCAGCGCCGCAACCACACATGCTCCTACAAATATTTTCCCTTTTATGCCTCGCATTGTTACACCATCTCCGTTGGTTTTATCTCACCGTTATTCACTATCTTCCTTGCAGTCACTCGCGCATCTTTTTTATGATTATAAATCGATAGAAAAAAAAAGACCAGTCATGAATTTGGGGTTGCGATGCTCTCTACGTCACCTTTCGAAGAACCACGGTGGATGAAAAGCACCCGCAGTTTCAACAGAGGGCTGTCTGTCGTAAAGAGTATTTCACGCACCGGCATGTGCGGGTCATTTCAGTTCCTTCATGATCATCTGTACATCTTCCCAGACCTTTTTTTTCGCTCCGGGATTTCTCAACAGATATGCAGGATGATACGTCGGCATGAGTTTGATTCCCTGATACGAATGGAATTTTCCCCGCATCACCGAGATGGGAATTTCGGTCTTGAGCAGCGTCCGGGCGGCAAAGGTACCGAGAGCACATATGACTTTCGGCTGAATGACTTCAAGCTGTCTGATTAAGAACGGTTCACACGCGGCAATTTCTTCGGATCGCGGGTTCCTGTTGCCGGGAGGACGACATTTCAAAATATTACAGATGTACACCTCATCCCTTTTGAATCCCATCGCCTCAATAATTTTCGTCAGAAGCTGACCGGCACGCCCCACAAATGGCTTTCCCTGTTTGTCCTCCTGCTCACCCGGTGCTTCGCCCACAAACACGAGCGCCGCGTTTTCATCTCCCTCACCGAAAACGAGATTTCTCCTCGTTCCCGACAGACCGCATCGCTGACAGTCTCCCAGATCACGACGTACATTGTCTAGGGTCACAGGGACATGTGGCGCCGCCATCTTCGTCATTGCGGTAGCGCGTACCTCATCATGGGGCATAGCATTGCCCTTCATATACAGATTACCACATCGCCCTCTGATACTATGTTCAAAGAGGATATAGTTCTTGAGATATGAAACCAAGGCGGCCAATTCATCTCGTGGAGGTTTTCCCGTTTCCATTATTCTTTTCTCAGCATCTCTCTCTCATCGCACAATTTTTTGACCCTGTCCAGCACACGGTCCGCAACTCTCCTCTTGTTCATGAGGGGCAATCTCATCACCCCCCCTTCTCTATCTATAATTCTCACACTATTCGTATCATATTGAAACCCCGCACCCGGCCTCGAAAGATCATTCGCAACGATAAGGTCCATATTCTTCGATATCAGCTTTTCGGCGGCATTTTTCACCAAGTCCTCCGTCTCGGCAGCAAAACCGACTAAAACTCGATTTCCTTTGTTTTTTCCTATCTCGGCAATAATATCCGGATTCCGCTCGAGCGTGATACTGAACGGACCTTCTTTCTTTTTTATCTTTTCATCGGAAAGCTTCGATGGGCGGTAATCCGCAACTGCGGCAACCTTTATGACAACCGTCGATTCATCCAGGCATTGCATGACGACATCATGCATTTCGGCGGCCGAGGATGTCCGAATGAATCTCACTCCCCGGGGTACGGAAAGCACCGTCGGACCGCTTACCAGTGTGACAGAGGCCCCCCTTCTTGTGGCCATCGTGGCGAAGGCATATCCCATCTTCCCCGATGAGTAATTCGAGATGTACCGGACAGGGTCAAACGGTTCTATCGTTGGTCCGGCGGTTATAAGAATGTTTTCACCCGCCAGGTCTTTCTTCGTCAGTATCGTCTGTGTTTCCTCGACGATATCACTGACATCGGGCAGTCTTCCCCATCCTTCGACTTTACAGGCCAGGTCGCCATGTGCCGCTGCCATGATAGAGTATCCCACGGAAGTGAGTTTCACCATATTGTCCTCTACAATCCGATTTGAATACATGTTGGCATTCATCGCCGGACAGATCAACACGGGGGACTTTATTGCCATAGCCGTCGTTGAAAGGAGGTCATCAGCGATACCGGACGCGATCTTACCGATAATATTTGCCGTTGCCGGTGCTATGACCATTATATCGGCAGCTTCCGCAAGGGATACATGTCCGATTTCCCATTCCCCGGTTAGGGTAAATGTATCCGTGTAGACAGGATTCCCGGACAAGGTCTGCAGTGTCAACGGCGTTATGAACTCCGTCGCATTTTTCGTCATGATAACCGTAACTGCGGCACCCTCTTTCGTGAATTCCCGGGTCAGCTCCGCTGCTTTATACGCAGCTATTCCACCCGTTACTCCCAGAATTATTTTCTTTCCGTCCAACATTCCAACTCTTTCCCTTCGTTCAGAATTATCCCGTACAGAGCCCTACAATACAAATTCCACAATCTGTTTTATTCCCCACACAGTGAATGTAAAGCCAAAAAAGCCCAGCAAAATGGCGCACCCCCCATATATTCTTCGATACACAGACGAACTGAGGAACTTTTTACCTCTACAAATGAGTATAGATACCATACTATACCATGAAAAATCTGCCAAAATATGTCCCATAAAAAAAATGGTAACCCCAATCAATCCATATTTCATTGAAACAATAACATACCCCAATCCGATTGTTGCCCACCATATGATCCAGTAGGGATTGGCAATACTTGTCACTATCCCCGAAAGTATGGATCCTCCCCGAACGGTGTTTCCCGTATTCATGTTAACCTGTATATGGTTCACATTCTTCAACATGATAAAAGCCAGCCACAACAGGTACAGCCCCCCGGCAAAACCGACCATACTCAAGAGCCTAACATTATTTATAAACTCTGCGAAACCGGCAACCAGCATCACAATGAGACAGAGTTCGAGTATACCGTGGCCGAGTACGATCATCGGACCTGCCCACACATCTCCCTTAATACTCTCCGAAATCGTTGCCGACAGTACAGGACCCGGCACAACCGCACCCGACAGGGCTATTACATAGGACGATACGAAAATTCCGAGCAAGGTATTCACATGAAATCTCTCTTCACGATTATTGACAATATCGTGCCGGAAATATAACAATTCTCCCGACCGAGGTCAACGATTTATGGATTTTATGGACCGTCATCCGTGCTGTATCCTTGCAATTTAAAGTATCACTCTGTATACTTCCGCAAATTATAATTCTGCAGTGGGGAATCGACGTATGAGTAAAAGTCTTAGATATATCATTTCGCTGATCATTCTGTCGGCAGTGGCAGGTGGTACATGGGCTTTCATCACGTATTACGAGGGAGAAAAACCTGTGATAGCGTTGAAGGAAACCTTCGACCGAGTGGGACAGCAAAAGGTCGTACATGCAACACTATCGGATCAAAAAAGCGGACTGCGCACGGCTACCGTTACGATAGCACAGGACGGGAAAACGCATACCCTGGACAGCATCGCATTTCCCGAGAAGGGAACAACACACACCACCATGCGGGTTGACATTGATTGTCGTAAGCTCAAACTCCATGACGGCTCGGCTACCTTCGTAATAAAGGCGATAGATTATTCTCTTCGGAAAAATGTAAGCGAAAAGACAATCACTGTTATCGTCGATACGTCAGCACCACAGATCTTCCACATAAGTACGCACCACTACATCAACGAGGGGGGATCATGCATTGTCCTGTATAGCATATCGGAGGACATTGCAAATACGTATGTCTACGTAAACGATGAACATTTTTTATCGTACCCCATCACAATCTCTGATAAGCCTGGCTACATCTGCTACTTCGCAATTCCGACGGACGGGAAAACAGACAGCACACGAATCGGAATCGCGGCACAGGATTTGGCAGGGAACACTTCGAAGAGCACCGTTCCAATTCACGTCAGGAAAAAACGCTTCAGAGGCGACAATATGTACATAAGCAAAGGATTTCTTGAAAGAAAAATGCCCGAGTTTCAACAGACGAATTCGGATATAGTAGGCTTATCTTTGGTTGAATCATTCATCTTCGTGAATGAAACACTGCGAGAGCGTAACCTGGAAACCGTTCAATCAATCTGCAGTACATCACACGGTTCGAGGCTTTGGGATGGACCGTTTCTGAGAATGAGAAACGCGGCGACAATGGCGACGTTTGGCGACAGGAGAACCTACTATTACAGAAACAAAAAAATAAGTAAAAGTATCCATCTTGGTGTCGATCTTGCGTCGACAAAAAATGCACCGGTGGAGGCGTCAAACAGTGGCATTGTCGTATTCAGCGGGTATCTCGGAATTTACGGAAATACTGTTATTATCGATCACGGTCTCGGGCTGTTCAGCTTCTATGCCCATCTTGGAACGACTACTGTGACAAAAGGACAAAAAGTGCGGAAGGGGTTGCCTATCGGCCGTAGCGATACATCGGGCCTTGCCGGTGGCGATCATCTTCACTTCGGCATCTTCGTCGGGAAGCGTTTTGTTAATCCGCAGGAATGGTGGGACGCACACTGGATACGGGACAATGTAGAGAGAAAACTGAATGTAAACTTCTGACCGACACGCGGCGGTCGGCAACACGATGTCAGAGATGATGCGCATCTGTCGGGCGTTACGCTCCGTATCTATCTAACGGTTCTCCAATAACCTACCTTTTCACATCGCGGTGATTCACATTTACCCGGTAGTCGCCTTCAGTAAAATATTCGGCGAGTCTGTCGAGGATTACCACCGATCGATGTTTCCCTCCCGTACAACCAATCGCGATGTGAAGATAGACCTTTCCCTCATTCTCATACAGTGGTGTCAGGAAAGCGACGAGTTTGAAAAGTTCGAGTAAAAACTGCCTGCTCTCATCAAATCCACATACATATGCAACGACTTTCTCATTGGTACCATCAAAATCTTTCAACTCTTTCACGAAGTAGGGATTCGGGAGAAACCTGACATCCAGAACAATATCCGCATCGGGCGGAAGACCGTATCGATAGCCGAATGAAGTGAGATTAATAATAAGTCTCTTTGTCATTGATGGCGACAGGCAGTATCGCTGGACAAGGTTTTTCAACTCATGAACATTATAAAGCGTGGTATCGATAACATTGTCTGACATCTGCTTTAGATCGCTTAATTCATTCCGTTCCACGTGGATACTCTCGAGAATTGTCCGTTTCTCCGACAGGGGATGGGACCGTCGTGTTTCACTGAATCGGTGGAGGAGCACATCATCGCTCGCTTCGAGAAACAACACCTCGATGTTGTACCCTTTTTCTTTCAATCCCGAGATTATTTCCTTATGCTTTTCAAGAAAGTACTTCCCCCGCATGTCCATTACGAGGGCAATTTTTGAAACTTCACTCGTTGTGCCCCGCTGTATTTCGAGAAGTTTGGGCAGCAGTTCAATGGGCATATTATCAACGCAGAAAAACCCCACATCTTCCAGAGCACGAAGCGCCGTTGTCTTGCCAGAGCCTGACATCCCCGTTATAATAGCGATACGAATATTTTCCATGCGTCAGTTCTCAGTCTTCTTCCGCTCTTGATTTCTGATCTTATTAACAATCCGATCTCTTAAATCCCTCGATGCACTGTAGTTATCCGTTTTTAGGATCTCGTTGCGGGCCACAATCTCTACAATTGTCGCCATACTCCCGCCTGAACGAACGGGAACCTTGATCAGGGGTATATTGACCTCCATAATGGAGTTGAACTGTTCTTTCGACTCTATCCTGTCAAACTCGGCACCCTCCCGCCACTGTATGAATTCTACCATTATGCGCAGACTTGCTTCGTCACTCACCGCTGCAACACCGAAAAGGCTCTTTATATTGATCACTCCGAGTCCTCTTATTTCCATGAAATATTTCGTCAGGTCCGTGCTCCGGCCGTAGAGGACCGCATCGCCCTTCTTCGTTATTTCCACGATATCATCGGCAATCAGCTTGTGACCACGCGTCACCAACTCGAGGCCGCATTCACTTTTTCCAATGCCACTCTCACCCGTAATGACAACCCCGATACCGAACACTTGGACAAAGACGCCGTTTATCGTGACGGCGTGATCAACTTTTTCTCTGATCAATCCGGTAATGCGGCTTTCCAGCCGAAACACATCATGGCCGGAGGTGGCAAGGGGAACCAACTCCCGATCGGAAAAATCTATGATAAACTCCGGAATGTGCGCAACGCGCGAAAGGATTATAATAGAGAGGGCCAACGCATGTAACGTGTCGGCGATTTTCTGCCGGACCTCCACCGGTACCGTTGCGAAAAGCGACAATTCGTCACCCGAAATGAGAAGCATCCCACCCGGTTCAACGTGCTTCCAGATATTCGGACTCTCAGAACTGAAAATCAGAACGGAACGGCTTCCGATTTCTCTTTCGAGTCCGGAGGCACCGGCAATCAGCGTAAGATCTAAGCTCTCACTGCCATGTTCGATGAGATCTTTAACGGTAAAAGAAACCATTCATGTTTCGCTCTTACGGTTACTACCATTAAATAGAACAATCTCTGTAGCCAATGACTGGTACAGCGAACGATACTCACTGCTTAAATATATGATGTATCTTTTTCTTCTATTATGCGATATATCTCTTCTGAGGTCTTCACCTCCATCAATTCCTTTCGGAACTCTTCTTCTTTCAGCATACGAGATATTTTTGCAAGGGCTTTTAAATGTTGTCCCGCCGAATTCTCGGGGGCCATGAGAAGAAAGAAGATATGGACCGGCTTGCCATCCAGTGAATCAAAATCGATTCCTTCCTTTGTTCTTCCAAAAGAAACGATAAGATTATCAAGACCCGATAATTTGCCGTGTGGTATCGCAATTCCATCACCTATACCGGTGCTTCCGAGTTTTTCTCTCTCAAGCAGTACCTCTACCATTACATCACAATCCACCTTCATACCACCGTGGAGAAATACCTCTGACAGTTCAAAGAGTACCTCTTTTTTCGTCTTCGATTTCAGTTCATCAACGATGAAATTCTTTTGGAGCAAGTCGGTTATATTCATAGCGATCGTACCTCTAGCTACATCATTTTGCTTCGATCAGGACATAATTACCGTCATCGCGGCGGTATATGACATTCATTTTTTCGGAGGATGCGTCTCTATACACGACGAATCGGTTTCTAGATTCTTCCATTTCTAAAATCGCGTCGTCTATGGACATTGGCTTCAAGACGATCTCCCTCACCTCCACAACTCTCGGTTGATTTTCCTCATCCTCGCTCTCCGCAGGAAGCACTTCACCTGGTAAGTCTTCACTACGGACGGCAGTGTCTTTTCTATTGCGTATCTTATCTTTATGTTTCTTCATCTGCCGTTCGACTTTATCTATCACATTGTCAATCGCAGTAATCATCTCTTTCGCTTCTTCTTTACCGTTCAAGTTGACACCTTTGCCCGACAGATTAACTTCGGCAACATTTCTGAATTTTTCCACTGAAAGGATCACGTGTGCATCGAACGGTTTATCGATATACTTCTTCAATTTTGTCAGTCTTTTGTTCACGTGATCTTTCAACCAATCCTCCGCGCCAGTATTCCGAAAGGTCAACGAAACTTGCATGCCTATTTCCTCCTCACATAAATTAAATGGAAGATCATCGGGTACCCTCCATATTCGCAGTATCTTATACCGGTAATCTGATAGACAGGTTATTGTGTCGCGTTCAAGTTAATTACCCCATCAGACGGACGGGGGAACGATCGACTGATTTTATTATACTACGATCGACCTGAACAAGATACCCGAATCAACAGCACTAAGGGCGAACATATAGTTAAGTCAAAGAAAAAAGTCAATTACTATTTCTCTTCATTCAAAAGTACTTTTTTCTCTTGGACGATGGAAGAATCCCCATCATCTCCCTGTACTTTGCGACTGTTCTGCGCGCAATCGATATGTCCTGCTCTTTTAACTGTACAACGATTTGACTATCATTAAGCGGCTTTCGTGAATCTTCTTCGCTTATGATTTTTCTGATCTTTTCTTTTACACTTTCCGAGGCGATGGAATCGCCGTTCGTTCTGTTGATACCGCTATTAAAAAAGTACTTCAGCTCGAAAAGCCCCCGAGGGGTGTGCACATACTTGTTCGTTGTCACGCGGCTTATGGTCGACTCATGCATCCCTACATCATCGGCAATATCCCTCAAAATCATGGGCCGTAAGAAATTGATTCCTCTGTCAAAAAAGTCTTTTTGAAAGTGAACGAGACTTTCCGTTACCCTGTAAATCGTTTTCTGTCGTTGCTGGATACTTTTTATTAACCACGCCGCCGACTGCAACCGATCCTTGATGTAATCCTTGCACTCTCCTCCCTTCGATGTGTCGCTCAAATCACTCAAGATCTCCCGGTAGAGATTGCTGACTCTGAGCCGCGGCATACCATCTTCATTCAACGCAATCCTATACTCTTCCCCAATCTTGAATACGAACACATCGGGGGTGATATATTGATCACGTTCTTCGTTATAGATTCGACCAGGTTTTGGATCCAGGTTGTTAATCACTCCTACCGCTGCCAGTACCTCGTCAAGAGAGACCTTCTGTTTTTTTGCAATGTTGGCGTAATTTTTCGTTTCGAGATCCCGTATGTGATCCTGTATTATATTCTCAAGAAGGGGTTTCAACCGTCCCGCAAAGGTAATCTGATTCAGCAGGCATTCTTTCAAATCTCGAGCAGCGACACCTGTCGGATCAAAATCCTGCACCCGTTTGAGAACTTTTTCAACAAAATCGTTTTCGACATCTTCTAGCTCCGCAATCTCCTGGACCGTAGCTGCCAGATATCCGTTGCCATCCAGGTTCCCTATAATTTGCTGAGCAATCCTTTTCTCGATTTCGGTGAAACGAGATAAATTCAGCTGCCACAACATATGATCGGCAAGTGATTGCGTTTTCGATAAGAGATTTTCAAATGACGGGATCTCAGCATGTTCTCTGGAATATGTCACTCCCATGGGACCATAATCTTCGAGGTAACCGTCCCAGTCGAAATCGTCTTTGCCGTCCCCCTCTCCCGTGATTTCACGGGTTCCTGCCGTTGTGCTTACCGTATCACTTTCAGTGACCGCCTCACTATCGGCTTCATCATCAAATGCCCTCTCCTCCAGCAGGGGATTTTCGTTCATTTCCACAGTGATTGCATCAATCAATTCAATCCTGGAGAGCTGCAGGAGTTTGATCGCCTGCTGCAGCTGAGGTGTCATAATCAACTGTTGGGTTAGCTTGAGGTTTTGCTTAAGTTCAAGAGTCATGCTTCGCCTATAACGTTATCATTACAATTAATAAGATTTTTCGGTATACAACGACACTGCTAGAAATCAAAATTCTCCCCGAGATAAAATTTCTTCGCAATCTCACTCTGCGCTATTTCATCAGGATTACCCTCTACGAGGATAGTTCCTTCACTCAAAATATATGCCCTGTCACACACGGTAAGCGTTTCCCTCACATTATGGTCCGAAATGATAACACCGATACCCTTTGCTTTGAGCTGTCGTATGATGTTCTGAATATCCTGCACTGCCAGAGGATCAATTCCTGCAAAGGGTTCGTCGAGGAGGATATAGTGGGGTGCCGTAACTAATGCTCTCGTAATTTCCACTCTTCTTCGTTCCCCCCCTGACAGAGAGTACGCTTTGTTCTTCGACAGATGTGTAAGATCTAGCTCTCCGAGGAGTTCCTTCAGCCGTTCCCCTCTTTTCTTCGTGTCCATATCCAGTGTTTCTAAAATAGCAAGAATATTTTCCTCAACGGTCAGCTTTCGGAAAATCGACGGCTCCTGCGGGAGATAGCTGATTCCCTTGCGTGCCCGCATATACATAGGATATGAACTTATATCCTCACTGTTGAGATAAATAGATCCCTCGTCAGGTTTTATTAATCCGACAATGATATAGAACGTTGTCGTCTTACCGGCACCGTTGGGTCCCAGCAGACCGACGACTTCACCTCTTCGAATTTCGAGATCAACGTTATTAACAACTCTCCTGCCGTTGTATGTCTTTATTAACTCCTCAACTATCAGTTTACCCACAGGTACTGTTATCCTTTATCTGTCAGTCTGTTTTTTCTTCCGGATAAATGGTTGCGGTGACCCGACGTTTTAGAGAACTCTCAACGATTCCCCTGTTTTCCGAAAGGAAAAAAATAATTGTGTCGCCTCTTATACTGTTGACACCCTCTTTCATAACCGGATTTCCGGTAACGACGATCTTTTGTTCATTACTAAAAAATACGGCCGTCTCTCCGGTAACAACTTTGCCTTTCTGACGTATGACCACGTGCCCCTTCGCCTCTATTTTCTGCAAATTACCCGAATTTATTTTACTTGAACTGACAGTTTCATGTTTCTCGCCGGCTTTGTTCCCTTCCGTTTTTTTGTAATGGAGGTAAAATTTATCCGAAGTGATAACCGTGTCTTCCTGTGTAACTTCGACATTACCGGAAAATATGGCAACGCTCTTATCGGAGTACACATCAAAGCGATCGGACACAATTCTGATCGGTTTGTTGCCATCAGAAATAACCCCAGCAACTGCCCACGAAAGCGGCACAATAAACACCATGACGGCCACTATGTGAAACACGATTTTTCTCACAATACCCTCTTCTCAAGGAGTTATTTGAAAATTATGTATGAATGCCGTAACGTCGTCAAAAAGTGTCATCGTCCTGCCCTGCAATGACACGTATAGACCCTTCCCCGCCACTTTGATACCAGGAGTTTCCATCACCACGATGCTGTCGGTATAAACTTTTTTATCCAAAAAGGAATACGTCAGTGAGTCCGTCGTAAAGTGTTCTCCCCTGTCGGAGGTTACCTCAACATTGCCGGAAACATCAATGTTCCGACTCTCCGTATGAAAACGCCCTTCCTGACCTTGCAAATATAATGTCGTACCCGCCGAGGTAATGAGCGTGACTTCTACATTTTCGAGAAATGCGATATTTTTGTTTTTCACATATTTCGCCGAGTCGGCTTTTATTTTCCACGTCGTTTCCGGGTCACCAACCTCTGTGTAATGAAAATCTCTGACATAAAGATCTGCCTTGTCTGTCAGTATTTTCAATACGGTACGCTTATCCTTCGTATTAAGAGCAGCGAGTATACCAGCAATCAAAATGATGCCTATCACACTCACTACAATTGCTGCTTTCGTTTTTCTTTGCATTGCACCTGAGGACAAGCCGTTAATTTAGCAAAAACCATACCATTTCCGGTCATCGATGTAAAGATATATCAATATGCTTATACATTACAAAAGGTTATATAACTTCATACCTTGCCATGACGTCATCCCATTTTCCCTTTACGGCAATAATGAGCTCGCACACCTCCCGCACGGCGCCATCGCCGCCTCTGTGCTCCGTCAGGTAATCCGCCGCTTCTTTCGCCAGTTCGGCCGCATCGGCAACCGCCGCGGCAAACCCCACTCTATTGAATACCGGGATATCGACTACATCATCACCGACATATGCGATCGTATTTCCTGATATTGCCCTTTTTTGGAGAATCGTTTCGAGAACTTCCACTTTATTTTTTGCTCCTTGATACACCTCTTCGATACCGAGTTCCCGCGCACGATGTGTCACCACTCCTGATATCCTTCCGGTAAGCAGCATCACTTCAACGCCAGCCCGCTGCAGGAGTTTGATGCCGTGACCATCTCGAACATGGAACTGCTTCGTCTCGTTTCCATGGTCATCAATGATGATCTTTCCGTCAGTGAGAACACCATCGACGTCTAGGATAAGAAAATCAATCGCTTTTATTTTACTGCGGAGCTCACTATTCAGTTCCATATCGATTCCCCTCCCTCCTTGACAATCCCATCGAGTTTCTTCAGCGTGTGCAGCAGTACGGGCAATGAGTCAAGGTACAGTGAATTCGGTCCGTCACAGAGGGCACACGCAGGATCGGGATGAACCTCCAGAAACAGACCATCGATACCGACTGCAACGGCCGCCCGCGCTAGGTACAGCGCCATATTCCTGTTCCCCCCCGACGCGTTTCCGTCACCTCCGGGCAGCTGCACGCTGTGGGTGGCATCAAAGATCACCGGATACCCGAAATTTCGCATAATGGGCAGTGAACACATATCTGCCACGAGATTGTTATATCCGAAACTCACACCACGCTCGGTAAGTATCACGTCGTCGTTTCCGGCGTGGAGTACTTTTTCAAGGACATGTCGTACATCCCACGGGGAAAGAAATTGACCTTTCTTGATGTTCACTATCTTCTTCTGCCGTGCAATCTCCATTACAAAATCCGTCTGTCGGCACAAAAATGCGGGAACCTGCATCACGTCCAATACCTTCGATGCCTTTTCGATCTCGCCGAAACGGTGAACATCCGATAATACGGGAATCGATAATTCGTCCTTGATTTGTTCGAGAATCCTCAGCCCCTCCTCCAGGCCCGGCCCCCGGAATGAGTCCTTTGACGTTCGATTTGCCTTGTCATAAGAAGCCTTGAAGATAAACGGAATTGCCAGGTCATCTGTCATCTCTTTCAGCTGTACGGCTATATCACGGGTTCTCTCTTCGCTCTCTATGACACAGGGACCCGCAATCAAGACAAACGGTGTGCCGCCGCCAATAACAAAATCGTTCAAAGCTATCTGTTTCACTGGCCTTTCACCCCTGTCATTATTCTTTGTGCTTCTCCTTCAGTATCTTGATTCTCATCTCGGGAATCTTTTTCGCGGCCCTCTGAGAATCGGGGTTCAGCTGATAGGCATTGGTAAACTCCCTGAGGGCATCGCGGTACATCTTTTTCTTTTCGTATGCCTCGGCGAGGCTCAAATAGACAGTGTCATCTTCACTGTCATACCGGAGAGACTTTTTATAATTTGCGATGGCTCTGTCGACATCACCTTTCTTACCATACACATATCCTAAACTTGAATAAAGCTCAGCCCTTTTCGGATCAATCTTAATCATCTTTTCATACGCATCTATTGCCTTCGTATACTGTTTTTTCATCACATACTGTTCAACAAGGATCGTCAACACCTCAATGTTGGGATGCAATGAAGCGTATTTTTCATATTCAGCTATTGCTTTTTTGTTTTGCCCCGCCTTCTTGTATGCGAACGCCAGGTCATAGTGGATGCGTGTGTCCTTCACCCCATACTGTAACGCCTTCTCATAACTCTGCGCCGAACGTTTATGATCTTTCATCTCGCCATACGCAAACCCGAGTCGAACATATGTCGACGCATCCTTCGGAGACACTTTCAGGATCTTTTCGTATAGACCGATCGCTTTTTTAAAGCTCTTCCTCCTGACATAATAATCCGCCAGCCGCGACATGGCATCCGTATCATCCGGTTTTAACGACAGGACTGTTTCATATTCCTTGGCCGCATCCTTGAATCTTTTTCGCTTTTCATATGCCACGGCAAGGTTGAAATGGATTACCGGGTCTTTCGGGTTAAGCGAGATGGCCTTCGTATAATTCGCGACTTCCCGCTCCCACTGCCCCTTGGCCCCGGCAGCCAGACCGATGTTGGCATACGCCGTCGCATTTTTCGGCTGCTTCTTCAGTACCTCTTTATACAGTTCTATGGATTCATCATACTTTTCCGTTCTATAGTAGGCATCGGCAAGGGCACTCTTTGCATTCACATCTCGCGGCATTTTCCGCACCACGTATTCATAGTGCTCGATGGCGTTTTTCGTTTTCCCCGCCTTATCATACGCCACGGCCAAGTTGTATCGAACTCTGGTATCACCGGGATTCAATTTGACAGAGGCATCATAATTCGCAATCGCTCTCGTATAGTTACCGAGTTGTTCATAGGCATACGCAATATTCGCATACGCCACATCACTTTTCGGATCAATCCGAACTATTCTCCGATACAGGGGAAGGGCCTTCCCGTACTGTGCCCGGGTCATATATAGCTTCGATAATTTATAAAGGACAGAAAGATTTTTGGGCTCCGCTTTCAGTACTTTTTCGTATTCCTCTATCCCCTTTTTGATGTTACCTGAAGCAATATACCCTTGGGCCAGCATCTTGCGAACATTTACGTCATCGCTTTTCATGTCGAGCGCGCGCCTGAGGTACTCTATCCGGGATTTTTCATCATCGGTTTGCCGCCCCAATCTCAGCCAATCCTGGGGTTGGATCTTCACCGCTACCGGAATCGATGCGATCGTCTTTTTGTCGTGCTGCACTTTTATCCGGTAGCTCTTTTTTTCTCCGGTCTTTTCTTCCAGAACCTTTTCAATGAGTTCAAGGCCCTTCAGTAGTATTCTCAGATCATTTTCGCCCCCCATACCTTCTATGTCGACAGAGATGCCCTTGCCGAAAAGAGAATCGGTCACAACCTTTTTTATGACAAATTCATCCCTATACGATATTTCAAAAACGTCGCCCTCATCGACTCGGTAGTCGGTTCCGTTTTTTTCAATTTCCAGATGATAGAAGTGTGGCTCATGGCCCAGTGCAGTGGTAAGAAAACTGCTTTTTGCTCTGTTAAAGAACGTAACGACACCGTTATATTGTGATGCCGCGTAACGATCGACAAGCATTCCCCCCACAACGGAAAAAACAATCAGCACGACGACCAACCAGAGTGGTATGAGAAATCGTTTCTTTGTATGCTCTTCCCGTTTGCCTTTTTGCGCCGCTGTAACACGATCTTTCATACAACCTATCTACCCTCGTGGATGATATCTTTTATGGATGTCTTTCAGCCTCTCTCTTGTCACGTGCGTGTAAATCTGTGTGGTCGATATATCAGCGTGTCCGAGCATTACCTGTACCGAACGCAGGTCAGCTCCCCCCTCGAGGAGATGAGTGGCAAATGAATGCCTGAACGTGTGAGGGTGGATTTTCTTTGCCACTCCGGCTTTCGTAGCATATTTCCGCAAAATCTTCCAGAACCCCTGACGGGTGAGACCACGACCCGACCGGTTGATAAAGAGTACATTCGAGGTTTTGTCCCGCAGGAGCTTCGGTCTTCCATGCTCGACATAGCGAGTCAGGCAGGCCAGTGCGTCCTGCCCTGCAGGCACAATTCTTTCCTTATTTCCTTTTCCTACCACGTGGAGATACCCGACCTGCCAGTTGACACTGTTGAGGGTAAGGGATACCAACTCCGTAACCCTGATCCCCGTGGCATACATAAGCTCCAGCATGGCTCTGTCTCTTACTCCGAGCGGTGTCTCCGTCCCCGGCTGATCGAGAAGATGAGTCATTTCCTCCTTGCTCAGCGTGTCGGGAAGCCGCAGCCACACCTTTGCAAGTTCGATATTTGCAACGGGGTTCTCGACTATCCGGTTTTCACGAAAAAGATATTTATAGAAACCTCGAATTGCAGCAAGTGTCCTGTTAACAGAATTTGCGGCCAGACCATCAGCCCGTAAGCTGCCGAGAAACGAGACGGTATCATTTGAGGTAATCGACTGGAGAGTGTCGATACCCCTTCCGTTGAGAAATTCTGCGAATCTATTCAGATCTCTGCTATACGCATCGAGAGTATTCAGGGATACCCCCCTTTCGACGGCAAGAAAATTGAGATACTCATCAATGTACCGATTCACTGTCTTCGGGTTCCTCCGACATGCGGCACCTTCCCGCCGTGACAGTTCCCCGGGAGAATACCGCACTGTATTTCATTTTTGCCTGATACTATGAGATACGAATGAGGAATGCAAGCCTGTTATTCTCACTATAACGGATTGTTGCGACCACCCAATGGACAAATCCTTCATAGTCTGTTATTTACTGAATGATCATGGAAGGTTGTTGCTCCTTGGCGACGGGAATACCCTTCGGACTTTGTTCAGTACTTCCCTGTGGTATGAGGGTTGCCTGTCACGAAATGGAATGGTGGCGGATCGATCGCGCAACAGGAAGCAACCATTCGAACCGTTCTCTTTACAAACGAGGTTCTCCGCAATGTTTACAGCAGCCACAAAAGTGCTCGTGACCACTTCGACATATGGCAGATGGAGAGGTGACACTCTGTACTCATTTGTCCACGAATTGAGCCACCGCCTTGGACGATATCATTCTGTCTATGTCTTGTCGCCCCATGCCAGAGGAGCTTCCGGACGTGAAACGATTGATGGAATAAACGTTACGCGATACCGTTATTTTCCGGAACGCTATGAAACACTCAATGAGCGGTCCATTCTGCCAAATCTGAAAAAAAATCCACTCCTGTGGCTACAGGTTCCTCTGTTTATGATTGCCCAACTTCTCGCGATACGAAGGATCGTGAGACAATACCACATAGACATCATCCATGCACACTGGCTTATACCGCAGGGTTTCATCGCCGTCGTCTATAAGATCCTGTTCAACAGAAACATCAAAATTCTTGCAACGGCGCACGGATCCGATGTATATGGCCTCAGGTGGTGGCCGTTCGGCATAATAAAAAAGTGGATCATCAGCAATGTCGATTTTGTGACCGCTGTCAGCAGCGCACTGCACGATGACGTGCTCGCACTGGCACCCGGGAAAAACATACCAACCGACGTAATCCCGATGGGTGTCGATTTTACCCTCTTCAGTCCCTCGTGCGTTGACGAAGAGATCAGGCGTCGATACGGAATAACGGGGCCTTTTATCCTCTACGTGGGACGGCTTTCGGCAAAGAAGGGCGTCGATCTCGTCCTCAAGGCCATGCCCATTGTGTTGCGCGATTTTCCCGATGCAATGCTCCTCGTGGTGGGAGATGGGGAGGACAGAGAAGCCCTTGAGGGGTTGGCACGAACGCTGGGGCTACACGACACCCGTGTTATATTTACCGGGGCGCTACCGCACGAAAAGCTGCCGCCGTATTATGCCACGGCAGATCTCTTTGTCGCACCTTCTGCGAGTGAGGGGTTCGGTCTCGCATTTGCGGAAGCGATCGCCAGCGGAACGCCCGCGGTGGGCACAAACCTTCCCTCGCTCAGGGAGATTCTTGATGAGAGGGAAACAGGCTTCGTGGTAAAGGAAAACAGCTCCGAAGCAATAGCCGAGAAGCTTATCTCCGTTCTGCAGATAAAAGAGGATCTGAAAACGGCAGCGGTAAAAGCCCGAGAAGAGCTCCGCGCGCGATGCGACTTTGACATAATCTCGCAACGGTACCGCCGTCTCATAGAGGAACTGTCAGGGAAGTGACACACAGCGGAGGTGGAACTATCGACGACATCATGAAAGGAACATGTCAGCACCCGATGGATGACCACACGACCGCAACGGAACCCGTATGTTCCATCTGCATTGCGAACTACAATGGCATTGACGTAATCGGCCCCTGTCTCGAGTCGATCTACGCCCAAGAGGGCACGCTGCCGTTTGAAATTATCGTGCACGATGACGCATCGACGGATGAGTCCGTTGCATTTATCCGAACTCACTACCCTGACGTCACCCTGATAACGAGTTCCAAAAACCGAGGCTACTGCGAAAGTAACAACCGCATGGTTTCCCGGGCTCGGGGCGAGTTTATTCTCCTTCTCAACAACGATACGACACTTCACAACGACGCCCTGAAGACGCTGCGCACTTTTGCCCTCAACCATAACGAACCCGCTATTATTAGTCTTGCGCAATACAGCATGCACACGGGTGAACTTGTCGATTGCGGGAGTTTCTTTGATCCTTTCCTCAACCCCGTACCCAATCTCGGCAGGGAGTGCCGTACCGTCGGCATGGTTTCAGGCGCATGCCTGTGGATCTCGAAAGTACTCTGGCATGAGCTCGGCGGATTTCCCGAATGGTACCAAAGCATTGCAGAAGATACCTATTTGAGCTGTTGCGCCCGGCTCAGAGGATATTCCGTACTGGCGGTGGCACAGTCCGGCTTTGACCACTGGATCGGCAAAAACATCGGCGGTGGGAAAATCGTGGGGGGGAAACTCGCTACGACATACCGGCGCCGATACCTCAGCGAACGTAACAAGACATTTACTCTGTGTGTCTGCTATCCGTCCGTCGCATTCTATCTTTTCATGCCCCTCCACCTTCTCATCCTTTCTCTGGAAGGGTACACGCTGACGCTGATAAAACGCGATCCCAAAATATGGCGTGAGATATACGGCAAGGCTCTCCGGGCCCTCTGGGACAAAAAGAATCATCTGATGCGGAAACGGAGCGCACTGCAGCGAAACCGCCGCATCACAACGTGGAAATTCTTTTCGGTATTTGTATTCTATCCCTATAAAATAGCGATGCTTTTCAAACATGGGTTACCGTCCGTGAAACAGATAGATGATATGAGAAGTGCGGTGTGAATGATGCGAAACCTGTCTTTTTCTATTGCCATGTGTACGTATAACGGTTCACATTATCTCGGACCACAGCTTGAGAGCATTGCCGCACAAAAAAGAATGCCCGACGAGCTGGTGGTCTGTGACGACCGGTCGTCCGATGATACGGTTTCCCTCGTCAACCACTTCGCTCGCACTGCCCCGTTTCCCGTCAAGATTTTTATCAATGAGAAGAATCTCGGATACACAAAAAATTTCGAAAAAGTGATCGGTCTCTGCGAAGGGGATATTATTGCCCTCTCAGATCAGGACGATGTCTGGCATCCCGACAAATTACACCGCATGGAGGTCATCTTCACGTCCCGTCCCGATGTGGGTGGCGTCTTCTCCAACGCCCGGCTTGTTGATGCAGATCTCACCCCCTTCAACAATACCCTCTGGGACGTCATCCGATTCACCCGTAGAGAGCAAGACCTCGTGAGAGAAGGCAGGTCGATCGACGTGCTTATGAGGCATCCCATCGTGACAGGGGCAACATTTGGATTCCGGAGTCTCCACCGAAATCACATTCTACCCATCCCGGCAGGCTGGGTTCACGACGGCTGGATCGCTCTTATCGTTGCAACGATATCCCGTCTTGAAATCACTGAGGAGGAACTGGTTTACTACCGGCAACACCCGGAAAGCCAGATCGGAGCGAGAGAAAAGAGCCCCATCACACGATTTGACGAATAACTGCGCATCGATCGCACGCGCTACTACGGCGACAGCATCGCCCGACATGAAGAAGCGCTCCAGAGAATAGGTGAATTTCTCGATGAGAAACACCCTGCTATAAGCAAAGTCGAGATGAAACTCGACCATCTGAGACGACGATGGCAGCTGCCGGAAAACAGACTGCTGCGGATACCGTTTATTTTGGCAGGACTTCTCGCCATGAGATACCACCGCCATTCCCAAGGCTGGCGGGTGGCGGTACGGGATATGATTATTCCATGATCGCCACTTACAAAGAAACTCACATGATGCAGGCGCGATTGTACTCCTCGTTTTTAGTTTAAAACGAAACGCGTGAAAGTACCCGTTTATAAATGAAATTGAGAACCCGACGGTGTTGAATCACTGGCCCAATAATTTTCAACCATCGATAATAGAAAATATTTTCACCTTTCGGATAATCCTTCAGGAGGAAATTCAACTCCCCCGCGGGAGAATAATCGTACTCTGAACTTCTTTTTTCGATATTTTTGGCTATCTCCATAGCGCGAATCCTTTCAAGAACGGCAAAGCCCTCCATGTTCCTCTTCGGGTAACGCCGCCGTCCATTGTCGCGCAATCTCTGGAACAGTGGATTATAGGCGAATTCATAATAGAGAAGTACAAACTCCAACACGGTGGTTCTGTATATTTGTCTGTCACGGTTAATCAGACTCGCCCCGCGGTTGTGGAGTCTAAAAGTTGCGAGGGTTTCCGGTATGTATACCAGACCGCAATTGCAACAGACACGAGCCCAGAATTCCAGATCACAGAGTTGTATAAATTTATCATTAAATCTTCCGAACCGGGGAAAGACGCTTTTGTGGAGCAGTACCGCCGTCGGCTCACCGACAAAATTATGTCCTAGGTGATCCATGACGCGATTGCAAAATTCATCGGGTGATATATCTCTGCGGCCTCCGAAAATCGTATCTAACGACTTCATATTCACGATTTTATCAAACCAATATCTGAATTCTTGGTCAATATCTTCATAGATGATGTTCCGGCGGCAGACCACCATTCCTTTTTCAGGTACAGCATTACGAATCATTTCTTTCAGACAATCGGGTTCAATGAGATCATCCTGAAATACGAATTTGATCCATTCCCCACGTGACAGATCAACACAGCGATTCCAGTTTTCCACTAATCCGAGGTTTTTTTTATTTCGAATAACACGAATGCGACTGTCTTCAGCTGCATACTGCGTCACAATGTCGTAGCTTTGATCGGTTGACCGGTCATCGACAATAACGATTTCGAAGTTATCAAACGTCTGTCGGAGCACACTCTCGAGGCACTCTTCGAGGTATGCACCTCCATTGTATACCGGTATACATACACTTATCGGAACCATCGAACATCACCACGTCTTTCAAAATATCCCCAATCTCTCCCGGGGTTCGTTTCTTACCGACTCCACAACATGTATTATCCTTTGAGGGCGTTATATAATTTCATGACAAAGGGAGATTTTCGAAATATATCGACCCACCGACTCGTAACCCTGTGAGGAAACAGATCCAGTTCACGGCGCAATACAGCAACCTCCCGTTGGAGAGTTTGCATCTCCCCTTCAAAATCGATTTCTTTTCCTTCTCTGTATCTACCGGCAATTTCCTGTTTTTCACCTGATACATGTCGTTGCAGATTTCTTTCGATCATATCGTATGTTTTGATCTCATCTTCACATATTCCATATTTATCCATGAAGTAGGTAAACTCAACACAATCATTAACATCCACACCGGCACTGAGATGAATTCCATAAAATCCATACTTTAAGGCCCGATAAAATATGTAATGTATTGGCAAGCTGGTATTGAACAACCATTCGTAATCAATAACGACGTAGTCCTGCCCCGTTGAAATGATGTTTGAAAATATCAGGTCAAAATACGACACCTGGGCATAATTTGCCAATCCCTTAATATAGTCCATATCTATGCCATCGAAGAGGAAAATTTCACTATCATCTGTCGTAAAAATGTCCGTCGGTCTCAAAAATTTCACCAGCAGATAATAGTAACGATCTATAAGATTGATAAAGTTGTCTTTCGCATCACTATAAAAATATTCACACAACATATCGTAGAGTGAATCGCCACTAACATACTCATACACAATATAATCTTCACCCCTGTCTACTATGGGAGTAAGCCTAACAACATCTTCACTATTGATATCCAGAAGTCGATTATAGTTGTAGTCCATCCGCTTAATATGGCGCTTCGCTTCTACGGTCAACGCCTCCTTCTTGACATAGCATCTCCCGTTACTTTCGTATATGGACGTCTCGATGAGGTAGTCGTCCCGCCTGGAAGGATTATATTTCACATAGAGAACTTTTGTATCCATAATTACCTGCGTGCCAAACACAAAAACGAATTTGCGAAAAAGGGAAACTGACCGTTTTTTATAATATGGTGGAGTACTGCCGATTCGTTAAACAATTTGTAGCCTTTCTTATCATAATGCGGCGACGGAGGGAAATACGTGTATGGATTCGGCAACATATCGTCACTGAATATGACCTCCGGCATCTTATAATCTGGATAGGGATAATACATGGTGATTGTTTTCAGCTTGTTTCTCGTGAGAAGATTACGCAGTTCATCGAGACCGAATGTCTCGATAGATTTATAGTTTCTGTTCTTTCTGTACCCCTGCATTGCATCAAACAGCTCCGACGTATGGTCATCCTTTGCCCCAGCCCAGTATTTCAGACCAAATTTATTTTCGATTGCAATGATCACCGTACCGTCGGGTTTTAACAGTGAATTAATTTTATCGAACAATAACGCATACGGATCTTCGGCTGCACTAAAACTCCTCGTATACTCCAGCACCCCGATTAACGTGATGTAGTCGAATGTTTCATTAAAGACTATGTCATCAAAGTTGCCGACGATAATTTCCAGATTCGTGTGGTGTTTATTCCGTTCTTTGTTCGCTTCCGATCTTCGTTTTGAGAGGTCGACAGCGGTGACGGACCTCAGCTTACGACAGAACAGACCAGTCAGGGCGCCGCAACCGGCACCGATTTCCAACAACGACTGATCCGATCTGAACGGATACCACCTGAGGAGATTCAACCGTTCAGGCGATAAATGATAGAGTACCGGCCATCGGTTGTCACAAGCAATTACTTTATTGACATCTCTCCCCTCTTTGAACACGGCAAGGAGTTCATCTTCGATATCGCCATCACTGTAAAGATCTTTCCCCGAATAATATTCTAGATTTAACATTGTTTTTCGACCTTTATCAAACTTCCGAAATCAAACAAGCCAACAACATTTTTCGGATTTACTACCTCAAAAAGTATGGCATCGTACATCCTGTCGTGCACCACGAGACCACCGTTTTCAAGACTGACGCACCCCAAGGAAAGGGCATATCCTCCTGATTTTAGGTTCATTCTCTGTCTGAACTCAACAGCGGCAACATCGTTTTCATCAATCTCGGGAATGGACGATCCTTCAATCATTGTATTCGTACCGACGAGTTCATTACCGTTTACGTCTTTTATCGTATACGCAAAAATGGGATCATATATTTTCGTATTGAACCGCACCCTGCATCGTATGGCAAACTCTTCACTCCCAGCAATCTGTTGTGTCTTATTATCACTGCTGTCATATATGCCGAAATCGATAATTTCGGCTTTGGCATCGCCATAGCGTATCATATCCTTATTTCCATAATCCCTCGAAACGAAATCGCTACTATCCGAGTTGTGAGGTCTCTCATTATAGCAGTCCACCATAATCTTTTTGTAGGTATCAACGCCCTCTTTCGCGCTTCCATCAAATGCAACAGCACCCTTATGGAGAACGATTGCCCGTGAACAATACTGCAGCACCTGATCCATCGAATGTGTAACAAAAAGTATCGTTTTATTCTGTTCCTGAAATTTTCGGAATCTGTTGAAACACTTCATCTGAAAAGAAATATCGCCCACCGCCAGCGCCTCATCAATAATCAGTATATCGGGTTCGACGTTAATCGCGACGGAAAAGGCAAGCCTGACAAACATGCCGCTGGAATAGGTTCTCACCGGCTGATCAATATAATCACCAATATCTGCAAATTCAACGATTTCGGGAACTATCTTGTCCATTTCCTCTCTGGAATATCCCATGATAAGCCCATTGAAATAGATGTTCTCCATTCCCGTCAGTTCGGGATTGAACCCTGCCCCCAGTTCCAAGAGCGACGAGACTCTCCCGGCAATATTGATACACCCTCTGGACTTGGTAAGAACTCCCGTAAGAATTTTCAGAAGCGTCGATTTGCCTGACCCATTCAGGCCGATGATGCCGACCGTTTCGCCCCTTTTCACCTCGAAATTTACATCCCTGAGGGCGTAAAAATCCCTGTGACGATGGAGCGTTAAAGGACTTAAGACCGTCAACAGCCTGTCCTTCTTGCTCCTGAATAATTTGTATACCTTATCGAGATCCTGAACTGTTATTGTGGTGTTCATAGTACATCCGCAAAGTGTGGTCTCGTTTTTTTAAATACTACACGTCCCAGACACAACAACACCGCCACGAAGGTCCAGAAATACATACTATAGATCGGACGGTCCCAGAACCAGGTACTGTACAAAAAGGTATCCCTGAATCCCTGAATTATATAATAAATAGGATTTGCCTGTAATATGATCCAGTATTTTTCCGGTATCTGTTCTATTCTCCAAAAAATAGGGGTCATCCAAAATCCGAACTGCAGCAAAACAGTAATCATGTTGCTCACATCCTTGGTAAACACACTAAGTGATGCTGTAATCCATGAAAGACTGATCAGCAATGTGATCAGACAGAGCAGATAATAGAAATACTGAATCCAGTACAGCGAAGGATACATGGCATAACCGAATAGCAGCAACGCAAGCAGTATGCCAAGGAGAAACACATGAATAATAAAAGCGGAAAATATCTTGACGAGAGGCAGAAGGCTGACCCGAAAAACCACTTTCTTGACGAGGAAACTGTAATTTCTTATCGAAAGAGAGGCCTCGGCCAAGGCCTCTGAAAAATAAAACCACGGTATTATTCCCGTACAGAGCCATACTGCGAACGGGACTTTGGATATGGGGGGTACTTTGAATCCAACCTGAAAAACAAAGATAAATATCAACACGGTAATCAGAGGACTGACAAACGCCCACATTATACCGAGATACGATCCAAGGTATTTCTGTCTGAAGTCACTCTTCGCCAGATTATAGAGCAAGTACCTGTTGGTATACATGTCCATCGGCACATTCAGTATTTCTCTCAACATTGAGCATTCCATTGTGCAGCTTCCTCACACTCCCGCTTTATGCTTCTTCATAACTCCCTTTTACCCTACGTCTCTTTTCTGCATCAACATTTCACGATACAGTTTCATCTATTCCTTTCCTGCCTTCCATATCAGTATATGGGGTCGTGCCTCCAAGTTCGGCAAAAATGACGTAAATTCCTCGTTCGTCAATACCAGTGATCGTATCTTTCGATTAATATATCGTTCTGTTTTCCGACTCAAATCATTGAGATGATACTCATCAATGTTACCTACGAGAAGAAGATCTATAATACCCGTATCTTTCCCCTCGGCGTAATCGTCAATAAGGTAGGTCTCTTCGAGGTCTCCAAGCCTCTCAACGATACCGTCGACAACTTGATCAATCCCGATAACCTTGCTTACCATGGATCTCAGTTCCGGGAAAAGCGGATGATCCGTGTCGGCCGAGTAAAAGACCTGACGCCCATTCTTTTCTGATTTCAGGAGTTTCGTTTTTGTAAGCTGGTTCAACTCCTCACGAACAGTATTGGTAGACACATTGAATTCCTTGGCGAGCTCTCGTAAATACGCCCTCGTCTTCGGGTTAAAGAAAAAGCGTATAAGCAATTTGATGCGGGTCTTTGATGAAATGAGACCTGCAAATAAGTTCTCCATTATATGCCTCTATACGAGTAGTATTACAACTCATAATATACCATACACGGCTTGTCAAGTAATATTTAAGCGGGGATCTCTTTATGGGTGCAGACGAAATCCTACGGGGAGATATCATTGTTACAATGGGGTTTCGATTGGTGGGTTATTGTGTCGTTGTGTAAAGAAGATTATTCATTCTCTGTCGACACTCCGCTGGATTCGTTTTTTCTATATTTCATACCGCAACTGAGACATTGGAGGTCGTCATCCAATTTGTCGCCACAGGTACACACCCACCCTATTCTCCGGGCGGGGTTGCCCGCCATAAGCGCATGGTCAGGAACATTCCGGGTCACCACGCTTCCGGCACCGATGAACGCATATCTCCCGATGGTATAGCCACATACAATGGTCGAGTTGGCGCCGAGCGTTGCACCTTTTTTCACCACGGTCGGGCGCAGTTCCTCCATCCGTCGAATATGGGCCCGGGGATTAAACACGTTGGTAAAGACCACAGAGGGGCCGCAGAAAACGGAATCTTCAAGGGCAATACCCTTATACACTGACACGTTGTTCTGAATCTTGCACCCATCCCCGATGGAGACATCGGGACCGATGCATACGTTTTGTCCGACAGTGCAGTTCTCGCCGACCCTGGAGCCGGAAATGATATGAGAAAAATGCCATATCTTTGTCCCGTCGCCTATTTCTGTCCCTTCGTCGATTACCGCTGTTGGGTGAACGAAATAGGACGGTCTTCCAAAATGCGGGACACCTCCACGTACCGTGGACAGCTGCACTGCTGCACCGTTTTCATTGAGGGAACGCTGACCGGCGTTGAGAATGCGCAATACCTGTAATCCCTCTCTCCCGTCGGTCAGGGGGTTCTCCCCGCGAACAATACAGGTGAGGAAATGGATACATTCGCACTCGAGTGGCTCCGTTTCAACAATGTCGAACCGCTCCGGCTCTCCCTTCGCCGGCACCGGGACATTATGCTCCCATTTGATTTCGTGAGGATAGAGAAGGAGTTTATCGTGCCACGGTTGTGTATCGTCGAAGACAGCCATTTTTTTCTCCCCCACGACGACCAGTTTCTGTTCCTTGAACGGGTGAAGCCACGAGACAAAGATATGTGCCCTGAGACCCGACGGAAATTCAAGGTGGGTTGTGGTCACGTCGGCGATTTTTTTGTGCAGATAGTTCCCGCCTGTTGACAGTACTCGTTCCGGTTCTTCACCGGCCAGAGAGAGGATCATTGAAATATCATGGGGAGCAAACGACCAGAGGGCGTTCTCCTCACGGCGGATCTTTCCGAGATTTAGACGGTGAGAGTAAATGTAGTTTATTCGACCGAGTTCCCCCCCCTGGGCGAGGGCTTTCAATTTCTCAAAGACGGGATGATACTGAAGCAGATGGCCGACCATGAGAACGAGATTCCGCTCTTCGGCAATGCTGATCAGTTCTTCCCCTTCATCTTCGCGGAGGACGAAGGGTTTTTCGACGTACACGTGCTTATTCGCGAGTAGAGCCTCCCTGGCAGGCTCGAAGTGCCCCTCTGCGGGTATCGCAATAACGACTCCCCGGATGTCGTCACGACGTAGGACGTCATTGAAGGCCAGACACGTTTCGACACCGGGATATTGTTCCTGCAACGCGGCAAGAAGTGATTCGTCCTTGTCACAAATAAGTCTCAAGGCCCCGAGGCGGGCATAATTTCTTACAAGGTTTCTTCCCCAATGGCCAGCACCGACAACTGCAACAGCAGCGGATTTCATGTCTATCGGATTTTTCACACGTTTTCCCATCCCTGCAATCCTTTCCAACCGGGTATGACAGAACATCGTCTATTTGTATAATCTTTCGTTATCCTGAATATCCATCCACATGGCAAAGAGGAGTGACTGAAAGCTGCTGACAAAGAGGAGAATAAACGCCAGCAGTGTCACTGGTGAGACGTTGTTGCCGGACAACGTAATACGCAAGACCTTCACCATATAGGGCAATGAGACAATCCCCAGGACAAATGCAAAGTGGTAAAGCAAAAACAGGGGATGGAAATTTTTTACCAGATATTTTATCCACAGCCGCTTGACGAATGACCTCGCCAGAAGCCATGTGATGGAGGGGATGACTTTCAAGATCTTCATCTTTGATTTTTCGCCAACATTATAGACGGGTTTGATGGCAATTTCTTTTATAGTGCAAAATGCGATATTGAGCTTCACAAGAAGGTCATTTGGCATCCCATATCCCCGATAGATATTGGGAAGCCGTATCGACTGCAGGGCTTCCAGAGAAATGGCCGTGTACCCCGTCTGGGTGTCCGAAATATGCCAGTAGCCCGAGGCGATTTTGGTTAGAATTGTAAGAACAGAATTTCCCACATAGCGCATTGTGGGCATGATGCGCCACGCACTTCTGTGTATCAGGCGGTTCCCCTTCACATAGTGGACCCCCTCCTCCACGACGGGTTCACAGATCGAGTAGAGCTCATCGGGGTCCATCTGCCCGTCGCCGGCCATAACAGCCGTACAGTCGATGTCGTGATCCAGACACCACTTGTATCCCCGTGCTATCGCCGCCCCAACCCCGCCATTGCTGAGATTGTTGATTAGTATGATCCTGTCAGCCTCGGGGGTTTCATTCACTACTTCTGATGAAATGAAATTTTCGAGGTCCTTTTCGCTCATCTCGTGTAGAAGCACATCGGCACGATTATACATCGTTGCAACAGGTTTTTCTTTGATGAAGCGCTCGTTCCTCTCCAGAGGTTGCTGCTCTTGGATGTATTTCAGGACACGGGTTGCTGTCGAGTCCCGGGAACAGTCATTGACCACAACGATACGATCGACAAATTCCGGCATCGTCTCTAAGACATGTACAATCTGCTCTTCCTCGTTATAGGCGGGAACCACAACCGCTACTGTTTTATCGTTAATCATCGTTTGAAGCTCCCACTACCTAGTCTCTACACAGGGTAGATACCGAGTTACGGTGTCCTTCACTGCAACACATCCCACCTTTTAGTCGAGCGATATTTCATAAACGGCATACAGTCCTGCCCCAAACAGAGGCTTCCAGTACCGTTTCACGCGGTTAAAAAACAGGACAATCTCCTCCCGGGAATAATTGTCCCGCAGAAATTTATCAAACATGTCAGTGCGAAGGAGCACATGAGTGTACGCAATTTTTTGCATAACGCTTTGGAAGTCTTCTTCACTTTTTGAGGACTGTACCATTTCCTTCAATGAATTCATCCCGAATGAGGGCTCGTGCCAGTAGTCCCGTTCGAGGTAATACCCTCTCCCCCCGAGGAACATGAGAAACACACGTGCGTCCTGGGGCAGGGTATCATTTATGTACCTGATTGCAGGGTAACTTCCCACATGGCGCGAGAGAAATGCCTCCTTCGTCTCCTCACCGAGAACGTATTGTAGTGGTTGTAACGTATTCCAGTAATTTTTCAAATAAAAAATATTGAAAGAGATGAATACGGTGACAAAGGCCACCACCGACACGAGACCGATGAAACGAAACCAGCCCTCTTTTTTTTCAACTGTTTCGACAATATTTCTTATTCCGACAACAGTCAAAATTGTGAGAAATGGTATAATTGGCAGAATATACCGTACTCGGATCGCCGTGAGAAAATAGGCAATACCCATGAAGAAGAGGGAAAAGGCAATGAAAAATCCCGCATCGCGATTCTTATTCCGCCCGAGGAACGCAAACGGAACCATCATAAATAGAAGGGGGTTCAAAACACCGTCAAAATACTGTGCCGAGTAATCTCTTCCCTGGAAAAACATCCGTACGGGAACGAGCAGTACCTCCCAGAACCCTTCCCCGAACATGATGTACCGCCTCTGAAAAATATTTCCGGACCACTCCGTCGAAAGAGCTCCCGCAACTCCCTGCACACCGCTGCCATCAACATGCCGGAAATACTGAAACAGACCGTCAAAGAGCGGGTATATGGGATTCCCCATGAGAATGACATTCTTGATATACCAGGGAGAAACAACGAGGAGAGTGATACCGAAAAACACTGCGCCGTACTTCACTGCTGACGCCCCTCTTTTCGTATCCCTCGAATAGCAGAACACAAGCGCGAGATTGACAAAAAACCACGCCACCGGCGCGTTGTGTTTTGATCCTGCCGCCAGTCCCATACAGGCGGCGGAAAGGACGAGCCACCAGATAGTACGATAGTCCGTATCGCGCCATTTGATCCACGACATTACACTGGCCGTGATGAAAAAGACCATTCCGAGATCCACGTAGGCCGCTGTCGCGAGACGGATTACGAGGGGGGTGGTGAAAAAAATAATAACGCCCAGAAGTGCCCAGTTTCTTCCCAGACGACGGTTGAGGTACGAATAGATGAGAAAGGCGATACCGATGCCAAAAGCACAGTGTATAAACTTGGGAAGGACATCATTATGAAAATAGAGTGATCCGAGATACAGAAGATCGATATTCATGGGATAGTATGAAAACACCGCCCAGGGCATTTCATAGAATCCTCCATGTCGCAGCCACAGCTTCGGTATGGCGAGGTGGTGTATGAGGGCATCGCGGGATATGGGAGGGGTACAGTTGAGGATAAATTCCGCGATTAGCACAAGAGTGATAACGGTGCAGAGGGCCACCGTTACACCAGTGTGATTCCAATCCCGATCGACACTTCCGCCGTTTCCTTTCCCAAAAGAGGTACTCATATCAGATTTTACCCGTCTCTCGCTATAAAGTACACCGCCTCGCAATCAACCGGAACATGTTGCGATACGGCATGCAAAAGATCCCTCGGGGCGCGGCCCTTGGGATTATTGTGGTGTACACTTTTTGTTGCCCCGAAGAAGAAGTACAAATTGCGTCTCATGAAAAAAGTGCCCCCCGAAATGGGAGGCACTCCTCTTACACGCTCTTGCTACGATATCCGGACTTCCTTTTCACCGTGACAGAAAACCAAGTTACTCCTCTTGATTATTGGCTCAAGGTGTCAGTGACGAGACCGTCCACCGTCATCACATAACTACCGTTCAAACCGGTGTGCGTTCCCGTAAGATCACCACCTGCAGCGATTACGACCGTGACGCCGTCAGTGACTCGCGCACTGGTATACGGAGCAGGCATAGGTCCGGGCGTACCGCCTGAGTTAGCCGCGGGTGGGGAAGTTGCCGGATTGTCGGCAATATATGTCTGGACGGCCGTATAGGCATTCTTTACGTCGGTCTTCACCGCCGCCATGTATCCTCTCGCACGGTATGCGGAGAACTGCGGGATCGCAATGGCTGCCAGGATACCGATAATCGCGATAACGATCATCAGCTCAATCAGGGTGAAACCCTTCTGATTTTTCTTTCTGTTTATCTTCATCAGCATGATATTCCTCCTCTAAAGTAATATGCCCGTTCTTCAGTTATTTTATGAATTGAATATAGAAACTAACAACTCACTCCACTCACAAATGCCTGGCCCCACCCCCTTATTTACCAGTATGTTTCACTCTTTTTCTTGGTTTTGATAGAATGGTTTGCAATAGACATGCCAGAACATGGGTACACACAACATGACTGTTCTGCTCTTAGCAAATACAACAATATTCATATGTTACCATTTATTATCCCACGCTGCCCCTATTCCCCGATAAAAGTCGTTATGAAAAAACGGTGATTTTCACCGAAGCACAGGAAATTTCACCGAATTACTGAATGTTCAGTTTGTCTATACGATAGAGGAGGGAATCATAAGTGACGTTCAGGTACTTTGCGGCCTTTGTCTTGGAGTAATTGGTCTTTTGAAGCGCCTGTTCAATCAGGTGTTTTTCTATCTTTTTCATCTCCTCATTCAAATCGATACCCCCGTTCGTAAGATTCACGCCCAAGACATCTCTTAGTTTCGCCTCCCCTTCCTCGGCAATAATGAGATTCTCCGGCAGGATAATGTTTCCCGTCTCGAGAGCAACGCTCCTCTCAATGATATTTTCAAGCTCTCTCACGTTGCCCGGAAATGGATATTCCATAAGAAGCTGAAGGGCATAGGGCGATATCTTCTTGATCTTCTTTCCGAATTCTTTCGAATATTTTTCTATGAAGTATTCGGCTAGAAGGGGGATGTCTTCTTTCCGCTCCCTCAGGGGGGGAATTCGCATAGGAATAACATTGAGTCTGAAAAAGAGATCCTCCCTGAATTCCCCGAGTTTTACCTTTTCTTCGACATTCTGATTGGTCGCCGACAGGATCCTCACATCGACTCTCATGTCCTCCGATCCTCCGATACGTCTGAAGGTCTTCTCCTGCACCACCCGCAGAAGTTTTACCTGGAGGAAGGGATACAACTCACCAATTTCATCGAGGAAAATCGTTCCTCCACTGGCGACCTCAAAAAGGCCCTGTTTGTCCGTATAGGCACCGCTGAACGATCCCTTCATATAACCGAAAAGCTCACTTTCAAGAAGATTTTCGGGAACACCACCACAGTTGATGATGACAAAGGGGTTATTTTTTCGGGGGCTGAGTTCATGAATGGCCCGCGCAACTAATTCCTTTCCTGTTCCGCTTTCGCCGAGGATAAGAACATTGGCAGGGGTTTCTGCAACTTTTTTAATTGTTGAATAGACCTTCATCATGCTCTTTGTTTTCCCGATCATACTTTCGAAGGAATAGGCATCTTCCACCCCCTTCAAAAACAGGGCATCCTCTTCTTTGATTCCCTTTTTACTCAAGGCATCCTGAATTGTGGCCTTGAGATCATCAACGGTAAAATTCTTTTCCAGATAATCGTACGCACCTTCTTTCATCGCCGCCACCGCCGTCTCTCCCGAGGCATAGCCGGTAATCACGATGACCATTGTTTCCGGAGAGATCTCCTTGACCTTTTTCAACAGTTCGATCCCATCGATCTTCGGCATCTTCAGATCGGTAATCACCAGATCAAAGGCGTTCTTTTTACAGAGCTTGAGGGCTTCTTTCCCACCAGAGACCGATTTTACCTCGAAGCCTTCCCGCGTTAACATTATTTCCAGGAAATCCTTCATCCCCTGATCATCGTCGACAACAAGAATCCTGGCCATTTACGCCCTCCCGTTAAGATCTCGTGGCAACACTATGGTGCAGCGCGATCCCTTATCCATTTCGCTCTCAATGAAAAACGTGCCGTTGTGACTTTCCACAACCCGATTCACGATCGCCAACCCCAAACCTGTTCCCTGTTCTTTCGTCGTAAAAAACGGTTCCGTCACTTTATCGAGAGATTCCCTGTCAATTCCCGTTCCCGTATCGTGGACGACGATTTCAAGGACTTCATCTCCCGTGTCTGTTATTACAGTTTCACTTTCTATCTTCAACTTCCCACCCTCCGGCATTGCTTGAACACTATTTTCAACAATGTTCATGAGGGCCTGTCGAATGGCCGTTTTGTTTCCCTCAACGGTATTGTTCTCACACAATCTCTTTTCGATTTCAATACGGTCATTCCAATCCGGGCTGAGTTTTATGGTTTCGACAATACTATCCACAAGGTCCTGGACATCGAATACAGAACGCTTTTCGATGCTCGGTCTCGCCAACAACAGGAAATCTCGCGCAAGATTCTCCAATTGATTTTTACCCCTCAGAATAATATCCACCAATTTCTTATCAGAACCCACCAGATCGAGATCCCGACTCAACAGCTCAATCGATCCCCCGATCGAGGCAAGGGGGCTTCGCAATTCATGAGCCAAAAAGGCCGACATTTCACCGATGAGGGCGAGACGTTTGTTTTTTTCCATTTCGGATTCCATTTCTTTAATTGCCGTCAAATCTTGAAATATCAATATTGTACCGATACTCTTCCCCCTCGATTCGACAAGCGGTGAAAAGGAAAAACCCAATGTTGTTGCCTTGCCCTGTCGCGACGAAAACATATATTCGAACCGTTTCTGCGCACCGACTCTCTGCGATACCGCTTGAGAAATGTTGGGGAAGACATCGCTGATTTTTTTCTCTCGTACCTCGAAGGAGGGGTATCCCGTGATGTCCTCAGCCGCTCTGTTGAAGGATTTAATGGTACCTTGACTGTCCACCGTCAGTATTCCGGCATCTATCGATTCAATAATGCTCTGATGGAGCATATCGAGACTGTCGAATGCATCTTCCTTCTCCGACAGCAGTACCTGTGCCTTCTTCTCCCGCTCCACAAGAAAACTGGTAATGAGGGCGATGATATAGAAGGAAACAATGTGTATAAAGATCCGAGAAAATATGTACCCTGCGGTGAACTCATACTGGCGTAACATACTCCGAAGGGGATGTATCACGCCGTAAAATTCCAGATCAAGCAGCACACCGTACAGGATGCTGCTTGCAGAAGCAACAAGTACCCCCCCTCTTAACCCATGAAATATGGCGGAATAAATTATAACGAGGGGATACAACGTCGAATACTGGCTCTCGATACCTCCCGTCACGTAGACAAGAACGGTTATCAGCAACACATCAAAGAGGCTCTGGAGATCGACATTGAAAGCGACATTTCTCACCCTCTTGAATAAGACGGCGTAAAAAATCGAGAGGAAGTAGGTGATTCCGATGATGAAATACACGGAGTAGAGGGATAGGCGCGAGAGAGAAGCTGTGCCTTTAAATTGAATAAAGGCAGCAATGCCCAAGAGAAATGATACGACGACCACCCGGAAAAACATCAGCCATCCAAGTCGCAACCCTGAACTTCCGTCGTATCTCAGTGTCTGACTCATCAGGTTCCTCACCTCTCACAGCCACGAGTTATTTTCCGCGGTACTTTCACGTGAACGACGTACTGTACCGAGGCACACCTCGGCACGACCTCTCACCCACACATTTATATCTATCTTCACAAGGATTATCGACCATTTATACATAAAAACTACCGAGGAAACAATAAAAACTACTGAATGATTCCTGTTTCACACACTATGTGATGCACAAAACGCCCGTTGGCTCAATTAATTTGGTGACATCGCAATCCTTTTTCATTATCATGCCTTCAGAAATGAAAGATGCGAGACTAGGGGGATGATGTAACACATAAAGTTATAACTTTCTTTTTTTACTCTGTACATCAACCATGCAAAGACCCCTCATACCGTTACTCATAGCGCTGATCGTCGGGATAATGACGGGTAATTCCCGTGCGATCCCCGATATCTTCATATGTTCATTCCTACTTATTTCGCTGTGTTTGCTAATCACGGCAATGGTGAAAAAGAACTCTCCGGGCATCATCCTTTCACTCATCCTTTCCCTCTATTTTCTCGGAATCATTTCTATCAACTTCTCTCTCTATCAAAATCCCCGCCAGACCGATATCTCCCTTCATACGGGAAGAGAACTGGTTTCCGTCGAAGGCGTCATCTGCCGGAACCCCCGCGTTTTCCCCCACAAAATGGATCTCGTTGTTTCAGCAGCACGACTCATAAAAGCGAACGACGTAATCCCTGTGGACGGAACAATACTCCTTTCCGTACACGATCTCGAAAAACAGTTCAAATACGGCGACGTCATCCGCGCGAAAACACGCCTCAAGAAACCTCACAATTTCGAGAATCCGGGCCGCTTTGACTATGAACGATATCTTCTCCGAAACGGTATTCAGGCACGGGGGTTCATCGACACATCGAAAAAAATACTCCTGATACGACAGGAATACGGCAATATCGCCAGGATTCGTCTCGAAAAGTTCAGAACGTTGATAAGAAATCTCATTACAGAGAACACGCCGCCGGAAAACGGCACGATATTGCAGGAGCTCCTTCTCGG
>Ga0272441_10002014_pt1 | contig 42277 bp, 16 predicted proteins | sample SSMProp6N_FD_193582 | JGI IMG/M metagenome (GOLD analysis project Ga0272441, IMG submission 193582) | Marine sediment archaeal communities from Little Sippewissett salt marsh, Falmouth, MA, United States - SSM-Prop-6N | ecosystem: Environmental > Aquatic > Marine > Wetlands > Sediment ...
CGAGTCGTTGGCGAGGAAGCGGACCTCCATCCAGCAGTTGACGACCGCCCCGGCCGGGAAGGTCAGCGTGATGCGGTCGGACCCCGCCTCGCCGGCGCCCGGGCGCAGGCGGACGGTCGGCGCGGCGGCCAGCAGCGGCCAGCCCGTCGGGTCGTCGCTGTTGCCGACGCGGAAGGCGAAGTTCTCGGCGGCGGCCGCGCCGGGGGGCAGGTCGCGGACGTCGATCAGGATCCCGTTGATCCCGCGGGTGTAGCTGGTGTAGTTGTCGAAGGTGGCGGTCTGGCCGGGCCGCAGGGGGGATTTGTCCGTCGCGACGGCGAGGTCGTCGTGGGCGTCGGCGTCGGCGCTGCCGTGATCGAACCAGGACTCGTTGTAGAACACGTGCCGGCCGACCACTTCCGGGGCGAGGACGGTCAACTCGTCCACGGTGGTGTCCCCGTCCGTATTGCCCAGCGTGTCGCTGGCGGTCACGGTCACGTCGTACGTGCCCGCCGCGAGGGCGGGGGAAATGGTGTTGCGGGGCAGCGACCAGGTCGTGCCGGTCACGTCGGCGAGGTAATCCCGGCCGGCGACGGTGACGGTGACCGTGGCGGGCGGGTGGTCGTCGGTGATCGTGCCGCTCAGGGCCGGGGTGGTGTCGCAGGTGGTCAGCGGGTCGACAGTGAGCACGGGGCCGGTGGCGTCGACGGCCAGCTCGCCGGTCGTGGTATCTGTGCCGACGTTGTCGGCCAGGTCCGTCGCCGAGACCTGGACGTCGTACGTGCCGTCTTCGAGCGGCGGGCTGACGGCGTTGTCCGCCAGGACCCACGTGCCGTCGCGCAGGTTGAGGCCGGCATACACGTTGTCTGCGAGCGTGATCGTCACGATCGCGTTGGGATCATCGACCGTTCCGGTCAGGCCGGGCGCGGTGTCGGTCGTGGTCAGCGGGGTGACCGCGACGAGGGGCGCGACGGTGTCGACGACGAGCTCGCTTTCCGTCGGGTCGACGCCCGGGTTCCCGGCCAGGTCCGAGGCGGTGACGGTCACGCTGTGGGTGCCGTCGGCAAGCGGCGGGTCGATCGTGCCGGCCGGCAGGGCCCACGAGTCGCCCGAGACGGGGGCCCAGTAGTCGCTGCCGCCCACGGTCACCGTCACGCCGGCGGGGGGGTTGTCGTCCAGGATCAGGCCGGCGAGCGCCGGGCGGGTCTGCCGGGTCGTCAGGACGTTGACGCCGACGACGGGCGCGGTCCAGTCCACGATCAGCTCGCCGTCCGTGCCGTCGGTGGCGGCGTTGGCTGCGTCATCCACCGCGAGGACGGCCACGTCGTACCGTCCCTCGTCCAGCGCGGGGGCGATCGTGCCGCTGTCCAGCGTCCAGGTTCCGCCCGCGACGGGCGCCGTGTAGTCCACGCCGTTGACGCGGACGGTGACGGTCGCCGGGGGATTGTCGTCGACCACCGTGCCCGTCAGCCCGGGCGAAGGGTCGGCGGCGGCGAGGGGGTCGACGGTCACCACGGGGTCGGCGGTGTCGATCACCAGCTCGCCGTCCGTGGGGTCGGTTCCCATGCCTTGTGCATTCGTGGCCTCCGCCTGCACGTCGTAGGTCCCGTCGGCGAGGGCCGGCAGCGTGTGGGGCGGCAGCGTCCACGTGCCGTCCCCGTGGTTGACCGCGTCGTAGCGCGTGCCGTCCACGGTAACCGTCACGGGGACCTGCGTATCGCTGACCGTCCCGCTGAGCCCGGGCCGGGTCTCGGAGGTGGTCAACCTGTCGACCGTCAGCACGGGGCGTTCGGAAACCTGCCCGTGGACCAGGCCGTCCACTTCCAGGGGGTCGAGGAGCCGGTCGTAGATGCGGACGTCGTCGACGTAGCCCGTCCAGCCGAAGCTGGGCCCTCTCTCGCCCATGCCGACGAGCACCTGGGTGACGTCGTCGAGCACGCCGCCCACGGGATCGTTGTCCGAGCTGGGCGTCTGCGGCACGCCGTCGAGGTAGAGCGTCATCGCCTGCCCCGACTGCCACGTCACCGCCACGTGCTGCCACTCGACGGTCTGGGTCATGCCCGCGCCTTCGAAGTCCCGGTTGCCCTCGGAGGCGGACAGGAAGACCTTGAAGGTCTGCCGCGCGCCGCTGTCCCACCCGAAGGCGTCGTGGCGGATCGAGAGGCAATTGGAGCTGCCCGCCAGCCCGAAGGAGAAGAACCCGCGGTCCGTGTTGACCGCGTCGGCCTTGATCCACATCGCGACGGTCACGGCGGCCAGGCCGTCGAGGTAGTCCTCGGCGTCATCGTCGGTGGCCTGGTCGTCGCCGTCGAAGTACAGCGCTCCGCCGATGCGGCCCGCCTCGGCCCACGCGGCCGAGTTGCGCTCCAGGTGCCGCTCGTTGCCCGTCGCGTCCAGGGCCGTCGATCCCGACTGCTCGTCGAAGGTCCACCATGCGACCAGGCCCGGGTCGATGTCACGGTAGGCGAACAGGGCGTCGGAGTTGTCCTCGATGAGGCTCCCGTACGCGTCGTACACCCCGGTGACCGCCACGGTGTGGTTGACCGCGTCGGGCAGGGCGTCCGCGAGGGTCAGGAGCACCTTGTACGGCTCGGCGTGGAGGGAGGCGTCGACGACGGTCGCCCCGTCGAGCGTGTCGAGGTTGGTGATCGAGTACTGGGCGGGGTTCTCCGCGGTGACGGGGTCCAGTTCGGACGTGAATCGCACGAGCACGTGGTACGGGTCCACCGCGTGCGCGCCGACCAGCCCCAGGCGCGGCGAGGCCGAGGCGGGGTCGGACTGCGGGCCCTCCAGGCCGTCGACGTTGACGGCCGCGATCCGATAGGTGTACTCCTGCGTCTGCACCAGCCCCGTGTCGACGTACGTCGTCTCCGTCGTCGTGTCGAGCATTTCGCCGTCCCGGTAGACGACGTAATGGTCCACCGCGGTCTCGGGATCGACGGCGGGGCTCCACGTGATCTCGATGGCGGCGATGGTCTGTCCCGTCGCATCGACGCCGGCCGGCGCCGAGGGCGGGGAGGTGTCCAGGGGGACGTTGGCGGCCCCCGGCGAGCCGCCGTAGCTGCTGACGGCCCAGTTGGCCACCTCGTCGCCGAACGCCGTCGGGTCGATGCGGTTCAGCGAGGACGCGCCCCCGTCGGCCTTCGTGGGCCAGGGGGCGACGTCGTCGTAGCGGACCTGGTCGGCAAGGTAGTAGGGGAGGTAGCCCGTCGGCTCGGGCGTGGTCAGGCGGAGGACGCGAATCCTCTCTCCGCCGTTGTCCAGGTGCCCGCTGAACTGGCCCGCCACGGGAATGCCGTTGGCCGCGACGCCGTACCGCTCGTCGAAGGCGTCGTAGTTGCTGACCAGCACGACGAGCTGCCCGGGCGCGAGCGTGTCGATCGCCGCCCCGGTCGTCTCGAAGCCGGGGTCGGCGTTGTCGGCGACCACCTCGTCGATCGCGCTGACGAGCCGGATCCGGTCCGCGATCGTCCGCTCGTTCGGCAGGGCGGCTGCGGCGCGCGTGAGCGTGACGGTGGTCTGGCCGGCGTGGAAGAGGAAGCTGCCCAAGGGCACCCACGCGCCGGCGCCGACGTTCTGGTCCCGCACGACCGTCTCGGGTCCGTCGTACGTGCCGATCGTGTACTCGGCCGCCGAGTCGAGCCCCCACGTGCCGCCGTTGCTGTCGTCGCCGCTGACGTAGACCTGCACGTCGTACGCCCCGGCGGCTGGGATGTTGACCGTCCAGGTGGCGGCGGCGCCTTTCTGATACGTCCACAGCGCCGAGCCCGTCCCGTCCGTGTCGTACCACCCGAACGTGAATGACGCCCCGCCCCGGACCTGGAACTCCCGCAGGTCGATCGCGTGCCCCGTGTCGTTGCGCAGCTCGATGAACTCGAAGTCCTCGTCGGAGTACGCGCTTGTCTCGGGCGGCCCGGCGGGGTGATACATGATCTCGTTGACGACGAGGTCGTCGACGTACGGTTCGTCGTTGGGCCGGCCGGGGCTGAGGTCGCTCAGCAGGACCACGTCGCTCTCGCCAGTGCTGTTGACATGCGTGCCAAAGCTCACCCCGGCCGGGGCGACGTCGAATTCCAGGCTCTCGCGGTAGCCGCTGACTCGTCCCTCCACGCCGGAGGACAGATAGACCTCGTCGCCCAGCTCGCTGAGGGCGAAGGGGGAGTGGACGCCCGGGTCGCCCGAACCGAGGCCGAAGTGCTCGTCCTGCGTGAAGACGATGTATTCCCCCGCCCCGAGGATCGTGAAGGGGGTGATCTCGTACTTCGCCAGATCGTCGCCGTCGTCGCTGAGGAACCACCTGCCGATGTCGATGTCCTCGAGGGTGTTGTTGTGCAGCTCGATCCAGTCGTTGGGGAAGGTATTCGAGTGCGAGAGGACCTCGGTGATCGTGATCGCCCCGGCCGGGACGCCGCTGTCGAACTCGCCCGGCGAGCCGTTCTGATAACTGCTTCCCGCCCAGGCGGAGGCCTCGGCCCAGTCCTCGTGGGGGCCGAAGGGATTGAGGATATTCAGCGAGAAGCCCTCGCCGTCGGTATGGGGGTACCAGTCGTCGTCGTAGGCGAAGTCGTGGACGACCGCCCCGGTGGCCGAGACGAGCTGGAGGGTCTCCCCGCCGTTGTCCAGCGCGCCGTCGTACTCGCCGAGGATCCGAATGCCGCTGTCCGTGCCGTAGCGCGTCTCGAACGCGGCCCGGTTGCGGACGATCACGGCGTGCTCGTCGGGCGCCAGGACGGCGTTGGGGAAGGTGAAGCGGATGCCGTCGGCGAAGGCCAGGCCCATGACGTTGTACGGCTCGGCGCCGATGTTGTAGACCTCGATGAACTAGAACTCGTCGCCGTCGGTGAAGCCCGCCTCCAGCTCCGGCTCCGACGGGGGGGCGGGGTGGTAGTTCATCTCGGTGATGCGGACGGGCGGGAACCGCTCGTCGTAGAAGGCCGCCTCGTTCACGGCGCTCCACTCGCCTGCGGCCGTGCGGGCCCTCGCCCGGATGTTGCCGCTGAGCGTCAGGGGCAGGCCGCCGGTGTACACCTGCGCCGTCGCGGAGACCGCCCCGCCCAGCTCGCGGGGGTCCGTGCCGTCGGTGGTGTAGTAGATCGTCCCTGCCGGGGCGGAGATCGTCAGCGTGTCGCCGGGCGAGAACGCCCCGCCGTGCTGGGGCTGGGCGTTGAGGTGGAAGCTCGGGGCCGTCACGCCGGGGTACAGGCCGATGTCCCTCAACTGCTGCAGGACCACGCTGGACCGTTGGGGCAGGTACGTGCCGAGGATGTAGCTCCGCTCGTTGGCCCAATGGCTCGCCGTGTACGGACTGGAGGTGACCGCGTCGCCCCATCGCGCGGACTCGGCGATGACGGCCAGCTCGACGGTCTCGGCGAGGTCGTTGTACAGGCTGCCCGCCGCGCTCGACGAATAGGGTCCGTTGTTGAAGAAGGCCTGGTGGGCGATGTCCCCGAACCGCAGGCGGAACTCCTCGTTGGCCCGCAAGGCGGCGTAGATCTCGGTGCAACTGTTGTTGACGCCGGTGCGGTTCTCGTTGATGCCCGAGTTGAGGTTGACGGTCCACTCGGCGTCCCACGAGTAGAAGTGCCACCCCGCGCTGTCCGGCCCCCTCATCCGCGCGCCGTACCAGTTGTGCCCGGGCCAGTCGCGGTTGCCCGTGTAGAAGTTCATCAGCATGTAGATGATGTACTGGTCGACGTCGAGGTAGTTCTCGTAGGCAGGGTTGTTCGTCCCGTCCGGGTTGTTGCCCTGAAGCCGCTGGTACTTGGCCATGGTCTCGAAGCCTTGGCTGGCCAGGTTGCGGACCGTGTTCCACGCCGTGCTGTTGCCGTCGGTGACCTGCCCGGAGTTCAGCGCGTCGTAGTCCTCCTTCTCCCCGCCGAGGTAACTGGCGGAGAAGGACGCCTCGGGGCGCTCGGTGGGGTTGTACAGCCCCCAGTAGAGCCCGTTGACGTAGAGGTGCATGAAGTTCCCGTGCCCCGCCACGCCGCCCAGGGCCAGTTGGAGCTGCCGGGCGTACTCGTCGCGAATGTACTGCGTTCTCGTCCCCCCCCAGACCCAGGCGTCGTTAAAGCCGCTGCGGAGGGTGATCGTGTCAAACTCCTGGGTGGCGTCTTCGCCGAAGAACGGGTAGCGCAGCTTCGTCGGGCCGTACTCGTCCTTGAACAGGAAGCGAAACGTGTGCTTCTTGAACCGGGCCTGCCTGCCCACGCCGCCGTAGATCCGCAGGCCGGCGTTGACCTGGAAGCCCTCTTCCCCGTCGGGGTCGATCAGCTCCATCGAGGCCGGCCGCTCCCACGCGACGCCCTGGGCCGTCGGATTGGCGTAAATGCCCTCCGAGGCGCCGAAGAGGTCGTCGACGTCCGCGACGATCGAGATCGACGGCAGCGAGGTCAGCGCGTCGAGCAACTGGCTGCCGTACATCGTGCTGTTGACGATCTCCGGGTCCATCTCGTAGTCGGCCGGCTCCGATGCCCACGAGATGGGGAAGCCCGCCGGGTCGCTCGGCTGGTTCAGCACGTCGGCGAGGAAGAGGTACGTCTGCGTATCGACGTTCGTCGGCAGCCAGCCCGGTTTGAACGCCGCGGCCCGGAGGATCGCCGTGGTGGTCACGTCGATCGGGCCGGTGTAGACCGTCCCCGTGCCGGCGGTCGGCTCCGAGCCGTCCAGCGTGTAGCGGATCTCCGCTCCCGGCGTGGTCGTGGTGATCTCCACCTGGAACGGCTCGTCGAAGAAGCCGCGGTCGACGCTGAATTGCGTGTCCGCGACGACCCCGCCGACCCCCGGCACGTTCGCCGCGCCCGGCGTGGGCGTGGTGAAGTACTGCTCCGTCACGGTCACGCCGGCCAGGCCGGTGAGCCTGGGGCAGACCAGGAAGTCCCCGTCGGCCGAGGCGTCGTTGAGCGCGTGGAGCGCCAGGATGTTCTCCCCCGGCTGAAGCAGGTCCAGCCACTCGGTCAGGTCCACACCCTCGAAGGTGAACGCGTCGGCGGGGGCCCGGTCGGACGCGGCCACCGAGTTCCAGCTCGGCGTGGCCGGGGCGTTGCGGACCGCGACCCGTGTCCCGTTGAGATACGCGACGTAGCCGTCCTCGTAGGCCACCTCCAGCGTCAGATCGCTGAGCTCGGCCGGGTCGGAAACGGTGAAGGGAACGCGCACGAGAAGCGAGGACCCCACGCCCTGCATCGCGGCCTGCAGGTCGGTCTCGATCAACTCCGACGTGTTGGTCTGGCCGATCAGCTCCAGGTCGAAGCTGATGTCGCTGCTGGTGGTGGACGTCTGGTGGATCTCCACCGCGAGGGTGTTCTCCCCTTCGGAGAGGAGGCCGGTCGGATCGATCGTGAACTCGAAGAACGTGTTCTCGTCGGCCCCACCGACGACGCTGGCGGAGCGGGTCTGGTAGTCGACCGCGGTGGTCGGCATGTTGCTGCGGGCGACCTCCTGACCGTTGAGGTATACCACCGCGCCGTCGTCGCGCTGGATACGGAGCGTCAGACCCGTGTACGCCCAGGCGTGTGTGACGTCGAAGTCGTGCCGGAAGTACGTCGTGATGTGCTTGTCGCTCCCGTTCCCGCCGAAGCTGACGACCGTCGCCTCGTCGCCGTCGCCGTAGCCCAACTGCGCGGGCCCCGCCGCCCAGGCGGCGTCATTGAACGCCGACTGCCGCCACGCCGTTCCCTGGTTCGATCCGTCGTCGAGGTACTTCCACGTGGCGCCCGCCTCGATCAGCGTCACGTCCCCGACGGGCCCGCCGCCGAGGCCGAAGCCGAACCCCGTCGTGCCGCTCGTCCAGGTGGCGTCGTCGAAGCCCACGGCCGTCCAGGCGGGGTTCACCGGCCCCGTTGCGACGACGTATTGCGCGGGATCGCCCTTCTGGATGAGCGTCTGCGTGCCGTGCTCCTCGTACAGCACGCCGTAGGAGGTGTCTTCGAGCTGCTCGGGGAACGCCGGGGCGTACTCCTGCACGACGGCCCCGCTCGGGTCGAGCAGGGCGAGGTACTCCCCGCCGGCGCTGAGCTTGAAGCTCGCGTGCAGTTCGCCCAGGGGGTCGCGCCGATTCTTGTCGGAAGCGAAGACCACCCGGTGCGCCCCCGGGGCGAGCCAGACATCGGGGAACGTCCATTCGTTCCCGCTGTCCTTCAGCTTCCAGCCGAGAAGGCTCAGCCCGGACGTGCCGGCGTTCTGGACCTCCAGCCAGTCGGGGTAGTCCCCGTCCTCGTCGGCCAGCGTGGAGTTGTTGTCGGCCATGAACTCGCTGAGCAGGACGCTGCCGGAAAGGAGCAGGCGGGGCTCGAGCGGCTCGAGCGCAGGAATACCATTGCTCGTGGCCGAACGGTACTGCCGGAACATGTCCTCCTCCTTCAAGGCATTTCCGGGACGACACACTCTCCGCGGGCAGACCGCCAAACTGAACTCAGCGGCCAAGCTGAGCATGTCCGCGGCCTTTGCTAAAACCTACTGTAGCAGACTTTTCCTGTAGCGCCAACGTGCATTGCCGGTCGATATCCGAGGCATGACTGACAAATGGCGGTGCTGCGGTCCCTTCCGGAGACGCCGCGAGGTTCTTGTTGAAAGGACTTACCGTTCCGGACAGGGGTTTCGGCGAGGGGGGCATGTCGGCCTTTGGGCAACCGACGGGGGCGCCCCGCAGGCTTGGCGCGCAGCCACACGCGCATGCGGCGGGTCCGAGGTCTGGCTCAGGCGCGTTGCTTGCCTCCATGCGCCCGGGCGCCGTTCAATGCGATCCCCTTCGGTGCGCGCCGGTCAGATAGAGGTTCTTGTTCTTGGCGGAGAAGATCAGGGCGACCACCGCTGACGCGGAGATCCGGGACCCGCCGTTCGTGAAGTCCGAGGCGTTGTAGTCCCGGTTGGGCTGGAAGTAAAACGTGCCGTCGGGGCAGTGCGCCAGCGTGAACCACCAGCGGTTGTTGTCCATCATCTTCCGAAAGCTCGCCGGGTCGATGAACGCCCCGAGCGCCGTGTAGCCCATGCCCATGATCGGCGAGCCGTGCGTGTCGGGCAAGGTCTCGGGGTGCTCGCCGATGACCTTCGCGTGCCGCATCGCCTGCCGCTGGAAGCGAGGCTCCTCGTAGGGGCTCAGGTGGTTGGCGAGGGCGGCCGCGCCGGTCCGCCCCATGTCCGCCCAACGGTCGGGCCGGCTGGGAATGTCCGCGTATCAGACGTACCCGTTCCTGCCCGTTCCGCGGACCAGAAGGTCGGCCTGGCTCAATCGAGGGTAACACTTTGTCACCCACCGCAATAGCTTGTTGATGGCACACAAGGGTACTCAAACTGACCGGTTTTCCGAAGCCGCGTAGCGGCGTAAGCCTCAGTTTGACCTGTATTTATATTCCTGAGCCCCTACCTTTCAGACATATGTCGGCCACCCAATATATGGGGGTGGACATCATGTCTGGAAGGCTGATTCGGACCATATGTTGTGCCAAAGGTACGACATATGTCCTGATCGTCGGGGCTCTTGTGCTAATCGCTGTGTCCCCGGGGGCTTACGCCCCCGTCCATTGCCTTCAGGCCCTCCGGGAGCCTACGGCGATTCCAGCAGCTTCTTGATGCAGTCGGCGCACGGGTCCCGGAGGGCTCTGGCCTTCTTGCGGGCGGTCTCGGGCGTGAACGTCTCGCGGCCGGTGATGGTCGTCGAGAGGCTTTGCAGCCACCTGCTCTTCTGTTCCGCGTCCTTTGTGTGCTTCGCTGCGGCCTGGATCTTGGTGGCCAGCAGGCGGCAGGCCTTGATGTCCCGGGGACCGGCCACGGATGCCTTCAACTCGGCGGCGAGCCGGTCCAGGTACGACTGCATGAGCTGCGTGTCCTTCGGCAGTCGCTGCCCGGCCTGCCTGGCCAGCAGCGCCACGGCCGGGTCCGTGGCGAGGCGACCAAACCGCCCGATGTATTTCTCACGGCCTTGCGATTCCTTCAGCAGGTCCCGGCCCCATTGCTTCCTGCGGTCCTTGTCCGCGATGGCGGCCGCGGTGGCCTTGATCGCCTCGGCCATCTTCGCACACGCCACGTCGTTCTCGCTCGTGGCCCGGGCCCTCGTGGAGACCAGGTGCTCGGCGAACCGGGCCTCCGTGTCGGCCAGCACGGCGGGCAGGCCCTCCACGGCCAGCCGATAGATGACCAGGGCGGCCGGGGCGTCGCACTTCTCGGCCTGGAGGAACGCGAAGACCTCCCTCGCCGCTTGCTTGTCGGCCGGAACGGGAAGCGTGGCGATGTTCGCGAACATTCGCTTCTTGACGGTCCGGCTGTAAAGCCCGTCGGCGGGGCAGCCCGCCTTGTCGCCGACGGCCCGGAGCTGCGACCGGAACGCCCGCCAGACCGCGATCTGCTCTTGGCCCGTGTCGGCCGCCGCCTGGGCTGCGTCAATCAGCAGGAAACTGTAGGGGTTGACCGCGAGCCCGCTTGTCAGCAGCGTCCGGCCGGCGCCCTTGCGATCCGACTCGTCCAGGAGCTGGTAGATGCGGTGCGCCATCAGGGAGTCCAGGAAGGACCTCAGGCCGTGGTTCACCGCCCACGCGACGGACTGGTGGTAGACCATCGGCTTTCGCGGGTTGCCCGAGAGCCCGAAGCCCGGGTTCCTGCGGTACTTCCGGGCGCTGTCCCCGAAGTACCACCGGACGAACGGCGTGGTCTTGTCGTCCCCGCCGGTGGCGTACTGCCCGCCCTTGCAGGCGTAGCGTTTCGTCTTCGGGTCGTACCGGAAGGCGACCATGGCGCAGTGACCCGGCTGGGCGGCCTGACAGGCAGGGATGCCCAGCGTGCTGTGGCCGCGGGCGGAGATGGCGGCCATGGTCCCGCAGACGCCGCCGTCCTTCAGCATCATCTGGACGGTGTGATAGGTGAACGGGTAGGGCTTCAGGCGGCGGGCGGACTGCATGTCGTACTGCTGGGCGATCCCGCCGATGTACTCGCCGTACGTCTTGAATTCGCCGCGGTCTCGGAAGGCGATCCACCGCTCCTCGCGTTCCCGAAGCGGCTGGTCGTCGTCCACCAGCATGGTCAGGACCGGCCAGGGCGCCGTGAGGGGAAAACGGGGCCACTTGCGCTGGGCCTGAACGTCCGCGGGGAACGTGTGCTCGTAGTTCCGAATGGCGTACAGGCACCGCTCGGCCGGCGACGGAATCGGATCGCGCTCGGCCGGGAGGAGGCCCTTGGCCTCGTAGGCCCGCCGGAACAGCATGTACGCGGCGTTGAGGTCCTTCCTCTGCTGGCCGCGGACCATGTCCCGACTGGTCCAGTGGATCACCCGGTCCCCGCAGTCGATCTCCACGGGGTGGCCCTTGGACTTCATGTAGGCGTGGAACTTCGCCTGGAGCGCCTTGCTGGCGAGCACGTCGGCGGCGTAGAGCGCCCGGCGGCGCTTCTCGGTGATCGGGACCTTCTTGGGCTTCCGCTTGCGCCGGGGCGCCGGGATCGCAATGCCGCGTTTGTCGTACTCCAGCTCGGCCGGGGCGTCCTTGTAGCCGACGACGACCTCCTCCTCGACGGTGTGGTCGTTGAGGAAGTTGATGATGTGATCGTTCTGGTCCAGCTTTCGGCCGGGCTCTTTCGTGTTCACCGGTTTGCGCGGGTCTGGGCCGATGGCGATCCCGAGCGGACCGCGAGGCGTGATGTCGGGCTCGCAGGCCCGCTTGGCGTGCACGATGGCGGCGGCCAGGGCGAGGTGGCGATACTTCTCGAACCGGGCCTTCCCCAGGTCCAGCCGCAGGGAGTAGAGCAGCAGCAACACGTCCGAGGGCTTGTCGTGAGCGGCGTAGACGGAGGCCTCGACCTCCGGATCGGCGTCGACCCAGGCCAGGAACTCCTTGGGCAGCGACTTGCCCTTCGCCTTCAGGTCGGCCTGGGCCTGTGACTTGGCAAAGGCGAGGAACGCCCGGCGCACCTTCGCAGTGAAGGCGTACTTCTCTTCCGCGCAGGCCTCGCGCATCGCGGCGTGGGTCTTGTCGGGAGCGGCACACTGTCCCCGGCCGACTCCCACAAGGGCGAGCGTCAGCGCCATGGCCAGGAATCTGGTTGCGGCTTGTCCCGTGCGTCGTGTCATGCTGCGCATGGCTGTCTCTGCTCCAGGCCCGTGGCAAGGCGAGCCCAATTCACGGCCAAGCCGAGCTTGGGGCTCACCGGCCCGAGACCCCTCCGGACGAGGGGCGACTGCTCTGCGTTGTCGGCGCGCCGAAGACGGCGATCTCGCGGTAGACGTTAAACCCCAGAGGGCCGCTGCGGAACTCGAATCGTATGCGGGCGGCGGCCTCGACAAGGGGCTTGCCCGTGGTGGAGGTGATCGCGACCTCGTTCAACCCGCCGCGGCTGTCGTAGTCAACGGCCGCGATCTTCACGAGCCGATGGGGCGCGGTGATGTCGGCGGCGTACACCGTGTACTTCTGCGAGGCCCGCGCATCGCCGTGGCCTGCGTACGTGCGAACGGCATGGATCGACAGCCCCTTCGGGGCCTTGGCGGGATCGAAGACGAGATCGAGGGTATCGCCCCCGGCCATGCCGACGAACGTGTGCCCGTCGTTCTCGGTCCCTTCGCCGCCCCCGCGGTTGCCCGTCGAGCCGTTGAGCACTGCGGAGAACCCCGTCCCGCCGCCCTGGTGACTGCGCGAGCCGGAGGTCGACTGGAGCAGGCCCGGCCGGCGAAGCAGATTGTCGCGGGAGGAGATCGTGCGGTCGAACCCTTCGACCGTGCCGCCGGACGTCGCGATCCGGACCCCCCGGGCCGTGGCGAGGGTCCGCCGGACCGGGCCCGGCCATGGGGGCGTTGCGGCTGGACGGGGCCTGCTTGCCGCCCCGGACGGCTCGCCGGTCTTCCAGTCGCGGGACAGCAGGCGTACCGGCCCCATCAGGCCGGATACCGGGCTGCCGCGGTACCGCGAGGGGATCGTCTGGTAGTGGTTGGCCAGCGTGTTGTACACGAGCACGTCCAGCGTGTTCTCGCCCCGCTGGAGGCAGCCCGTTACGTCCAGGCGCCACGGCGGGGCGACCCGTACGCCGACCTTCCTGCCGTTGACGTGGACCTCGGCGGTTGCGACAACCCGGCCCAGGTCCAGGTCGACCTTCCCGCCGGCCTGGCCCTCCGTGAGGACGACGGTCGTGCGGTAGCGCACGCCGCCCGAGTAGTTGTGGAGAATGCCCATCCGGGACCAGTCGCCCAGCGGCATGACGCCGGTTCCGCTGGTCTCGACGGCGACGGGATCGGGAATCACCGCGCCTCCGCTGTGACCGGTTTCGGGCCGGACGCGCAGCGCTACGACCGCGGCCGTGGCGGCGGGCTGGAGGGCCTCGAATCGACCCCCGCCCTTGTCGAGCATCGGCTTGCCGTCCATCCAGGCCTGCACCGCCCCGCGAGCGCGGAGACGAATTGCCTTCGTGCCCGGTGCGGAGCGGAAACGGAACCACTCCGCCGACCGGTGCCCTGCATACACGTCGAACGGGATCACGCCCGGGTCCTCGTGCCATCGCATCGCCAGCGGCGGCCGCTTCTTCGGCAGGGGCCTGTCCGGGCGGCGCAGCACGAAATGGCCTCGGCCTGCGTGGTCGTACCGGAGGAGCAGCGGGTTGGGGCCGGACTTCAGCGGGATCGGCTGCGCGAGATCGCGCACGCGGGTGCCGTGGACGTACACGGCGGCCGGCGTGAGGACGGGGGAGGTGTGGCTCTTGTCCGCGGGCGCGCGGCGACGGACCAGGATACTCGCCGACAGGGCCCTGTCCACCGTGGCCGACGTCCAGACGTAGTAGCGGTCGCCTTGCTTCTCGGGCCCGTACCGCGTCTCGTTCAGGGCCCCCGTGGGCTTGCCGAGGCAGAGGAAGTCGTCCGTCACGATGCGTTTGAGTCCGTGGTAGCCCTGATGCCCCGGATCGCCTTGCTTGCCGTACCGCCAGGAGAAGTCGTACGGGCGCCAGTTCAGCACCTCGCCGGAGACCTCCACCGGCGCGGCGGGATCGACCCTCTCCCGCCGGGCCAGTGCGGCCTCAAGCCGCCCGATGTCGGCGGAATTCGGCAGCGGCCCCAGGACGTAGAACTGCGTGCCGTACCCGTGGAGCTTCCTGCTCCAGCCGCGGTCGTCGGTGTCCGGCCGCATCGCCGTCCCGGCCAGCTCCGGCGTCTCGCGCGTCCAGGCGAACCGTCTTGCCTCCACGCCGATCCGCCGGTTGGCGGGGGTGGCGGGCAGGCGGAAATCGCCGTACGTGTTGTCCATCGTCGGCAGGAAGGCGACGGTCCACGGGCCCGACACCGTCTTCTGAAGCAGCGGCCGTTTGTCGGCCCGCGGCGGGTCCACGTGCTTCTTCTGCGGCGTGAACACGACGACCTGCGCCTCGTAGGGCTCCAGCGGCAGCTCGACCCGGGTGGTGGCGCGGGTCTGCTGGACCACCCGCAGCGGACGGACCTTCCCCGTCCACGGGTCCCACAGCTCCACCGCGCCTCGGCAGCGGAACTCGACCGCCTCGCCGGGGCCGGCGCCCAGTACCAGGTACACGTCGCGCGGGCCGACCTTGCGGTGAAGCGCTCGCACCGTCTGCGTCAGGCCGCGCACGTCCTGGACGAACGCGCCGCGGATCGCGTTCACCGCCCGGTCGTTCCGCTCCAGGCGGTAATCCGCCCGGAAGGCCAGGTCGTTCATCGCGGCGAGCTTCGCGTCGTTTCGGCCGGCGCGGTCGGAAGCCGACGGGATCGCGCCGACGGCGAAGACCTTCCCGCCCGCCTGGGCGAAGGCGGCCGCCTTGGCGATGCTCTCCCAGCGCACGGCGTCCATGTTCGGGAAGACGAGCGCCCGGTACGACGCCCCGGCTGCCGGGACGGTCAGCCTCCCGTCGGCCACCTCGGCGCGGGCCAACGAATCGTTGTCGATGAACTCGAAGTCGATGCCGGCCGCCATCAGGCGCTGTCCGAGGTCGAAGGCCGTGCTCGTGGCCTTGCCGCCGTTCATCTCCGCTTCATACGGCGCGACCGGGTAGACGATCGCCACGTCGCAGACGTGGTGTCCCTGGCTCATCAGGTAGGACAGCCGGTCGAAATAGCCGAGGAAGACACCCATGTGGGCCCAGTAGGGCATGCGGAAGTGATAGCTGGGCGGGGCCCATTCCCAGTGCGAGCCGTAGGTCGTGTAGTAGAGGCCGTGCAGGTTCAGCAGCGTGCAGCCGTAGAGGTAGTTCTCGCGCGTCGCGTGCATCAGCCGTTCGGGCGTCGCGCCCCAGCCGAGGCTGTGATAGCCTTCCAGCCAGACGCGAGGCCTCCGGTACAGGTTGGCGATAGAGGACGAGACCTTGCCCTTGATCAGGTCGGCCCGGCCGCCCGGCGTGTCGTGGCCGGGCGCGGTGTACCAGCGGGTCGCCCGGAAGTAGTCGCCGAACTCGTGCGGGTTGCGCCCCCGCCCGCCGCTGTCGCAGGCGAAGATCATCCCGCGGGAGGCGTGCCACGTGTAGATGGGCTGGAAGTAGCGCTCCTCCATCAGGCTCATGCGGACGTCCGCGTAGTCCATGCGGACCTTGGGCGTGATGTCGCCCACGTCGACCCACATCGCCGGCAGGACCTCGAGCAGGTCGTAGCCCTTGCGCCGGCGGAACTGCTTCGCGAAGTCCGGGTTCCAGGCGAACTTGCCCACGCCGACGTGCAGCTCGTCGTTGAAGAAGTAGTTCAGCCCCTTCGCCGACCGGCCCGGGCTGCGGTCCTCGAACTGCTGGAAGAACCCCCGAATCACCGTCTCGCCGGCCCCCGCCATCAGCGGATTCAGCGTGCCGGGCTTCCGCACGGCGCGGAAGGTCCAGACCTCCCACTCTCCAGCCGGCGCGGTCCACGTGATCCGGTCTCCGTCGACGAACGGCGCCAGGTCGATGCCGCCTCGCTGCAGCATGCCGTCGGTCACCTCGTAGGCCCGGGCGGCGAACGGGTCGCCCGAGCAGGGAACGGTCTTCGTCCGGCCGCCTCGCACCCGCTCTCGCTTGCCAATCGCCAGTTGGATCGCGTGGAGCGCCGGCTGGCAATAGAACCGCTCGTAGAAGAGGTTCTTCGCGCCGCGAGGCCAGTCGAGCGTGTACGTGCTCAGGCCGATGCCCATCCCCAGCCGGCCGCATTCTGCGGACACCTTGGCGTAGACCTCCCACCACCGATCGCTGAAGATCCTCGGCTCGCCCTGGTCGGTCAGCCAGCCGGGCGTGTCGAAGTGGGAGTAGTTGACCTGGACCCCGCTGACGCCCTTGGCGTGCAGCGCCCGGACCTGCCGGATCATGCGCTCGACATCCAGCGTGTCGCCCGTCCACCACCAGAAGGGCACTTCGCCGTAGCCGGGCGGCGGGTCCCGGAACCCCGGGAGCGCATCGAGCGTGGGATCGCGGCGGGGATACCCCTTCGCGTCCGCGGGCGGCTGCGGCTGCCTGCCGGGATCGCTCAGCGTGACGTCGCCGCCAGGTGAGACCGCCGGCCACACCGCCAGAAGGACGGCCCATGCCACCACCGCCGCACCTGTTTGATTCATGTTCGCCTGGGTCCTGTGCAGCTTGTGTTGCCGACGTGGGCGGCGTCGCCGCCGAGGCCCACCACGCCCACGTTCCTTGGTCTCAGGTTGCTGCTCGATCGACGCGGCCGGGATGCGTCGGGGCGCCCCGGGCAGCAGCCTGCCCATGCCGTGGCTGCACGGGGCCGGGCTCGCCCGGCCGGCTGTCGGGCCAACAGCGGTACGTCTTGCGGTACGCAGCGTTCTGACGGGCGCGGCGGTGCTCATGGGTCCCGCGAGGGCTCGACCGTCCTGACAGGTCCTGCGCACTCGTGGCCGCGGACCGCACTTGCCGCCTTCCAAGCCCCTCACCTGGGCCGGGGGGCAAGCGCGATGGTGTCAGAGGAGCTTGGCGTGCGCCCGCGTCCTGAGGCCGCTCGCGGCTTATCCCGGGGGTCTACAGCGTCCAGCCCGCGCGGTACGTGCGGTGCAGCAGCGCGGCGGCCTCCGGGGCGTTGAGGATCTTGCAGCGCTGCGGGTCGTACTCGATCGGCTTGCCGGCCAGCGTGGCCACGTGGACCAACTGGATGATCTCATTCATGGGCGCGCCGACGTCGAAGTTGGAGAACGGCTTGGGGCCGCCCTTACAGGCGCGGATCCATTCCGCATGGTGGCCGGGCGAGCGAGGAAGGCTCCGCTCGGGGCCTTTGAAGCCCTTGAACTCCGCTTCCGGCAGCAGCTTGAAACGCGTGTTCCAGGGGCAGTTCGAGAAGACGGCCCCCTTCGGGCCGCCGACCAGGCAGCCCCAGTCGGTCATGGCATGGCCGCGCAGAACGTCCTTGGGCGGCTTGAGCCCGCCGTTGTACCAGTGGACTCTCAGCGGGGGCAGCGTGCCGCGCGCGGGGATGTCGAGCTGCGCCTTGATCCGGCGCGGATAGGTCTCGGGGTGGATTTCCGAGGCCTTCGCCTCGATGCGGATCACCGGCGGCTTGGCGGACGGGTGCTCGGGGTCGGGGTTCCATAGCAGATCGAGGCGCAATGCCCGGAACGCCATGTTGAGGGTGTGGCAGCCCATGTCGCCCCCGCCGCCGCTGCCGAAATCCCGCCACCGGCGCCACACGCCGGGTGCGTACCTTGGGTGATAGGGGCGATACGGCGCGGGGCCGAGCCACAGGTCCCAGTTCAGCTCCTCCGGGACCGGGGGGCGGTCCTTGGGCCGCTCCTGCGGCGCATCGCCGTTGGCCAGCCACACGTGGCATTCCCGCAGCTCGCCGCAGGTGCCCGCCCAGGCCAATTCGACCGCGCGCCGCAGCTCTTCGCTGGCCGAGCCCTGGTTGCCCATCTGCGTGACGAGCTTGTGCTGGGCCGCCGTCTTGCGCAGAAGGTGCGACTCGTAGACCGTGCGGGTCAGCGGCTTCTCGCAGTAGATGGGCTTGCCTCGCTTCATGGCCGCCATCGCGGCCACGGCGTGCGTGTGGTCCGGCGTGCTGATCACCACGGCGTCGATCTGGGCGTGCATCTCGTCCAGCATCTTGCGGAAGTCCTGGTATCGCTTGGCGTCGGGGAACTGCTCAAACGCCCCGGCCGCCCGCCTCGCGTCGACGTCGCACAGGGCGACGACGTGGCTGTCCTTGCCGACGTTGCGCATGTTGCTGCCGCCCTGCCCCCCCACGCCGATGCCGGCGATGTTGAGCTTCTCGTTGGCGACAAATGCCGAAGCGGACCGGCTGTCCTTGAGGAGGATCAGGCCGGCGGCCCCGATTGCCGAGGCTTTGAGGAATCGGCGTCGGTTGATCTGAGCGTGCATGCTGGCGCTCCTTGGAGTGTGGGTTGGCCGGATTCCTGTTCCCGGAACGTGCAGGACCCGGACGGACAACAACCGCCACAGGAGTAACCCGGCCTGCGCCGGCAGGTGTCGGCTGGATGGCCCCCGCCCGCCCCGGACGCCCCCGTCCGGTGCGCTCGGATCGCTGCCAATCGGCCTCTGGGCCCAGAGGCGTTCCGTGTCAAACGTCGTCTTCATCCGGGCGCATCCAGCCGGAGAATCAGCGGCTGAATGCCCTCCTGTGCCGCAAAAGGCTGGCAGATTGTCGCAAAGACAAGGCCGAGTTTCTCGTGGCATGGCACCGGAACCGAATAGAATGCACCCTCGTGGTATGTTGCAGGCCCGAGGCCCGTCACGCGGCGTCGGCGTTTTGTCGACACGCCGGAAACGCGGGCCCCAGGGGCGCGAGTTTCCCCCGGAAGACCAGCGCGGTTCCCACGTCGAAACGCCGGAGCCGACACGGCCGTCGGCGGCGCCCTTGGCCGGGGAATGCGCGACGTGCCGGCCCAGAGCCGGAGTTGTATGTCATATGATGCCTGTCATCCAGACAACCCGAAGGGCCGTCGACGGGAAAGGGGCGACGGCGCCGTTCGTCTCTTTCCTTGCGATCGCATTGGTGCTTTTCGCGAACGGGAGCTGGGGCGAGGAGCCTGCGCCGGTCGGCAAGCCCGCGCCGAAGGGACCTGCCACAAGGCCCGCTTCCCGGCCCACTCGCAAGGACCTCAAGCTCCCCGGCCTCGTGACCAACTTCCGGGAGCGGTGTGTCGACGTCGAAAGCGCCGTCTGTCTGCGCGAAGGCCTCCTGGAGCTTATCGCGTGCACGAAGGGCACGAAGGAGCACGAATCGATCGTCGTGATCAAGGCCCGGCCCGCCCACATCCACGTCGCGCTGCTGCTGCTCGGGGCCCGGAACGGCAATCCCGCGATGCGGAAGCCGATCGACAAGGATGGCTCGCGGTGGATCGACGTTCCTCCCAGTGGCGACCCGGTGGACGTCTACCTGGTATTCAAGAGCAAGACCGGCACGGTGGTCGAACGTCCGATCAGCGATTTCGTCACGGCGGCCGATAGAGACCCCGATGGGAAGCCCGGCGCTGCGGGGGATGGCGCCCCCGCGGACGTCCAGTTTCCCCACACGTTCGTCTTTGCCGGATCGCTCCTGCGACGCAGCGGATCGGGTCCCCGCAAGTACCTGAGCGACCTGAGCGGAAACGTCATCTCCGTCGTCACTTTTGGCGACGAGCTGCTCTGCCTTCCGGGCATTCAAGGCCATGACAACGGCTCGCTGATGTGGCAGGTCAACGCCACCGACTTGCCCGCAATCGGAACGAAGGTCACCCTCCGCCTTCGCCCACAGGTCAGGCCGGCCCGCAAGGGCGGCACGCCCCCCCCGGAGGGCGGAACACGACAGACACCCAGGAAGCAGAAGCCGCAATGAACTGCATCGCGTCACGCAGAGAGGTATCCGGCATGCGCTCCGTCCAAGACAGTCTGCGGACCGACGGGCTTTTCCCACGGCGCACGCCCTCGGTCGGCTGGCACAGGGCCTCCTGCCGGTCCGTGCTGCTCGTCGCACTGATCGCATGCCCGGTCCATGCCGGGGAGATTGCGGATGCCGTCGCGGGGGGGCGGATCACCGGGGGCATCATCGTGCTGGTCAACGGCAGCGACGCGGCCTACGAGGAGGCCGGGGCGACAAAGTGCATGGTGCACGGTCTCGAAACGGACGGCAAACGGATTGCTGCGCTGCGAAAGCGACTGTTGGGGAGCGGTCGATATGGCAGGATCTCGGTGAGCGGCTTCCATGGCAAGATACTGCCGCACATCGACAACCTGGTCAATCTCGTTGCGATCGAGGGCGGGGACGTGCCCGAGGCGGAGGCGATGCGCGTGTTGGCGCCTCGCGGGATTGCGCTGATCCAGCGAGGCGGCTCGTGGACGAAGGCGGTCAAGCCCGTTCCCGACGACATCGACGAGTGGAACCAATACCTCCGCAATGCGGACAACAACGCGGTTTCCACCGACAAGGTCGGGCCTCCGGAGCGGCTGCGGTGGACCGGCGGCACGCGATGGGGTCGGTCGCACATGTCCTGGGTGACGGTGACGTCGATGCTGTCCGCCAACGGACGCCTGTTCACCATCGAGGACCTGGAATCTATCGAGTACCACAAGCTGCCCGCGAGATTCTACCTGATCGCGCGCGACGCGTTCAACGGCTGCGAGCTATGGCGCAGACCCCTGGACGGCTGGCACCAGACGGCCAGCTATGTGAAGTTCGTTCCCACGCAGATCCAGCGCCGCATGGCTGCCATCGGCGAGAGCGTTTACTGCACGCTGGGGTACACGGCCCCGATCGTCATATTGGATGCGGCAACGGGCAGGGAACGGAAGACCCTTGCCGAGACCGGCAGGACGGTGGAGTTCGTCTACGACCGCGGCGTCCTCTATGCGATCCGTGGCGAACCCTACGGGGGCCGGAGTTCCCAAGGCAAAGCCGTTACCTTGAAGGCTCTGGATGCCGAATCCGGCGCCGAAAAGTGGGCCAAGACCATCCCCGGCTACGTCGGCGGCTCGCTGGCGGTCAAGGACGCTACGCTTGCCTACTGCACGAAGGACCAGGTGATCTGCTGCGATGCCGCTACCGGGCGAGCCGTTTGGTCCGCGGATTCCCCCGGCCTGGACGTCAAGCCGGCCAAACGGGTCAGAGGACAGAAAGGCCGGCCCAAGGGGCCGATGGGCGGCCAGGACAATCTAAACCCCACGCTGGTGCTCACGGAGACCATGCTGTACTGCTCCACCGTGGACGCGGTCATGGCCTACCGGCGGTCGGACGGCACGCTCGCCTGGACAGGGAAGAACGTCCAGAACTACATGAAGAGCTCGGATTGCTTCGTGGCCGACGGGCTCGTGTGGACGGGGTTGCTGAGGGGCCATGACCCCGAGACCGGCAGGATCAAGCGGCGGCTCACCCAAGAGATGAACCAGCCGATGGGCCACGATCGCTGCTACCGCAACCGAATCACCGAGACCTACTACATCAACTCGAAGACCGGGGGGGCGGACTTCGTGTCGCTCCGGGGCAAGGGCGAATTCCCCTCGCCCTGGGTCCGTGCAACCTGCGGCCTGGGCCCACTGACGGCCAACGGGATGCTCTATTCCTCGCCGTACTCCTGCTCGTGTGTCAGCGGATCGATGCTCACGGGATTCAACGCGGTGTATACCGGCGGCCGAACCAGCGGCAAGGTCATGGAAGTCGATCGCGTCAATCGGCTGGTAAAGGGCGACGCCTACGGGTCCGCCCCGGCTGCCCCGGCCATCCAAGCCGACTGGCCCGCCTACCGCAACGGCGCCGCCCGCACCGGCTTGACCCGAACGCAGGTCCCCGGCACGCTCCGGCCTATCTGGAAGACCCGACTGCCGTCGCTGCCGACCGCCACGACGGTCGTCGGCGACCTCGTCTACGTCGCGGCGCGCGACAGCCACACGCTCTACGCCCTCTCGCGCAGGGACGGCGCCGTCCGGTGGACCTACACCGCGGGCGGCCGGATCGATAGCCCGCCGACGTTCCACAAGGGCCTGGTTCTCTTCGGCTCCCGCGACGGCTGGGTTCACTCGCTTCGGGCTGCCGACGGCGCGTTGGCCTGGAAGTTCTGCGACCTGCCCGAGCGGCGATTGGTGTGCGCCGATAGCCAACTTGAATCGGCTTGGCCGGTCAACGGCGCGGTCCTGGTTCGTGAAGGGCTGGCCTACTATGCGGCCGGGCGCAGCTCGTTCCTGGACGGCGGGATCATCGTCTACGCACTAAACCCGCTGACCGGCGAGATGGTCCATCGGCGACAGGTCAGCGGCCCGTATGCGGGCAAGGGTTTCCCCCTCGTCGGCAAGCGCAACACGCGCATCGAGGGATTCAAAGGCGGTATCTTCTCGTGCGAAGGCGATCTGCTCTATATTCGGCACCAGGCGTTCCAGCCCGACCTCACGCCGGTCCCCCTGTCGAAGTTGAGGCGGCCTCACCTCATCGCATCCGCCGGGTTTCTCGATGAGGTCCCGCAGCACCGCACGTACTGGACCATCGACGTCGACCTCTGCTACGGGCCGAACACGGGCACGCCCGGCGCCGGGCCGAAGGGCGACATCCTCGTGCTGGACGGCGACGTGTTCTACGAGATCCGCGGCTATCTGCCCGCCCGTCACAGCACGCGGCTGGTCCCCCAGAAGGGCTACGCCCTCTACAGCGGCCAACGTGCCGACAGCGGTCCCGGCGTGTGGAAGGCCGATTGGAAGATGCGCACGGTACCCCGCACCGGGACATGGAAGCAGCGCTGGTCGACGCAGATCCCCCTCACGGGCAACGCCCTCGTGGTCGCCGGGGATACGATTATCGCCGCCGGCGTTCCGCTGCGGTCGTCCTTCACGCTATCCCAGTTGTCGGCCACGTACGCCGGCAGGCAGGGAGGCGTTCTCTGGACCGCGTCCACGAAGGACGGCACGAAGATCTCCGAGATCAGACTCCCCGCTCAACCGGTGTGGGACGGGCTGTCCGCCGCACACGGCCAGTGCTTCCTCACGCTACGGGACGGCACCGTCATGTGCCTGGGCGAGTGAAAGGATCGGCGGCGGACTTGCCGGCGTGCGACGGACGCAAAGGAAGGAAGTCATGAGGCAGAGACACATCGTGAACCTGGTTCTGTCGATGCTGGCCTTCTGTGCCCAGGCCGGCGCCGCGGGGAAGACGGCCGCCGAAACGTTCTACAAGGGCCCGGCACTGTTCTCCACCCGCCCGAGTGAGACGAAATCGCTCCAGACCGTCGCCCGCTTCGGGCCCGTGGGGATGGGGATCGACCTGGTTCAGCCGGCCTTCGTGATGAAGATCCACAACATCGAGGAGGGCTCGCCCGCCGCGGCGACGGGCAAGCTGAAGAAGGGCCAGATCATCGAAACGATCAACGGCCAGAAGCTCGCCGACATCGACCCGCGCATTCAGTTGGGGCGGATCTTGGCCGCCGCCGAGGCAAGCGACGGCGTGGTCCGGTTCGCGGTCAAGGACAAACCCGGCGAGAAGGCGCAAGAGGTGATCGTGAAGATCCCCGTGCTGGGTTCGTACAGCAAGACCTGGCCCCTCCATTGCCCGAAGTCCGAGAAGATCGTCCGCAACTTCGCGGAGTACCTCGCTCAGCCCGATTCAGGCAAGGGCTTTAGCGACATCGGCATGCTCTTCCTGCTCTCGACGGGCGAGGAGAAGGACCTGGCGCCCGTGCGGAGCTGGGCGCGCGGATTGAAAGGCGCGCCCACCTACGCCTGGCACCTGGGCTACGGCGGCATTCCCCTGACCGAATACTACCTGCGCACCGGGGACCAAACCGTACTGCCGACGATTCAGAGATGGGTCGATAACGCGGTCAAAGCGCAGTATCTCGACGCCTGGGCCGGCCGAGGCGGAGTCTGCAGCGTTACCTATGGCAACGGGCACCTCAACGCGGGGGGCACGGCGGTGGTCACCTTCCTGCTCCTGGCCAAGGAATGCGGCGCGAAAGTCCCCGATCACGCCCTGCTGGGCGCCTTGGTTCACTTTTACCGCTACGCGGGACGAGGGGGCAATCCCTACGGCGACCATCGGCCGGAGGTCGGCTTCGTCGACAACGGTAAGAACGGCAACCTCGCCTTCGCCATGGCGGCCGCGGCGGCGCTGACTCCGGATGGCGAGAACTCCGTCTACGCCGGGGCGCGCGACGTCTGCGCGATCACCAGCTTTTACACCACCACCTTCATGCTGCACGGCCATACCGGGGGGGGGATCGGCGAGATCTGGCGAAGCGCTGCCATGGGCCTGCTCCGCGAGAAGAGGCCCGCGCAGTACCGCGAGTTCATGGACAATCGACAGTGGCATTATGACTTGTCCCGCCGCTGGGACGGATCGTTCGGCATTCTCGGCGGGGCGCGTTACGACAATACGGAGTGGGGTGCGGGCTACGCCTTGGCGTACACCATTCCGCGCAAGACGTTGCGGATCTCCGGCGCGCCGGCGACGAGGCTCTCCAAGCCGTACCCACTGCCCACCCAGCCGTGGGGAACCGAGGCGGACAACCGCTTCATCTCGCTGGAAGCCGTGCCGGACGCGGACGGCCGGAAGCAGGACCTCTCCCACGAGACACTGGCCGAGGACTCCAGCCGCCCCTTCTTCCTTCGCATCCACGGTTCGGATGAGGTGAGCGACGACCTCCTGCGCCGGTACATCCATCACCAGGATCACAACATCCGCTTCGTCGCCGCGAACAAGGTTCTGGGCATCAACAGCGGCTACATCGGCTGGCGCAAACCCGGCGGAGAGGTCCGGACGAAACTGATGATGGAGTTCCTTCGGTCCAAGTCCCAGCGCGTTCGCCGCGCCATGTTCTCGGCGATCTACGAGATCCTGCGGCGGGAAAAGCGAACCGAGGTCCTCACGAAAGACGTCTTCGACCTGGCGGTTCAGGCGGTCAAGGCCCCCGACGAACCGTGGTCGGTCAAGGACTTCGCGCTCCAGGTCATCGGGCATGCCCCGGCAGACTGGGTCGTGCCGCGGGTCGATCTTCTGCTGCCCTATCTCAAGCACGAGGAATGGTGGCTGCAAAACGCCACGCTGACCGCACTGACGCCCGTCGTGGCCGATAAGAGGTGTTACCGAAACGTGCTCCCCGCGGTCGGTGAGCTGGTCCGGACGAACCAGCGCTCGGGCCTGACGCTGGGCTTGATGGGGAGCCTCCGCGCCAAGATCAAGGAAGGCGGCCCCGCCGTCCATCAGTTGGCCACGGCCACGCTTCGGGAAACGTACACCGGGTACGCCGGTGTGAAGACCGCCCCCGGCGGCCAGAATATCTCGTCAACCTACGATTCCCATCTCGAGTTCATCGCCGCTTCGCTGGCCGACGTGCCGGGCGGCTTGGACGTGCTCTATGAGATCGCCCGGAAACGCTTTCCTCAACAGATCCTGCCCTACAAGGAGTTCTTCCTGAACGCGGATCCTCGTCAGTTCGGCCCCAAGCTGAAGAAGGCGATCACGCCGATCATCATGGACGAGCTGATTCCCGAGTTTGTTGGGAGGAACCGGGGAATCCTGCGGAAGTTGGCCGCCGCCGAAGTGCAGGCCACGCAGCCCGGCGGCCCGAGGGATGCGGTGGACCAGTTGGCGGCCCTCTACGAACGAGCCGGCCACGACAAATACGGCTGGCATATGTTCGCCAACCTGCGCCACGCCGAATGGTCGTATCATTCATTCGACCCAATCCCCGCCGAGCGGGTGCCCTGGGACCAGCTCATCACGCGCTACCGCAAGGTCACGTTGCCCTCGGGCATGGAAAACTGGTCCGCGCCCGATTTCGATCCCGCCAAGGCCGGCTGGAACAGCGGAAAGTCGCCCTTCGGTCAATACATGGGCAAGATTCCCCAGCCGCCGGTGTCCAAGTGCTCGGCCGCGTGCGTCGGCCCCATCTGTTACGGCGCGACGAAGGTGAACACCTTGTGGGAGAAGGAGGTCCTGCTGCTGCGCGGGACATTCAGGCTGCCTCGGGTCAAGGAAGGGCATCGCTATCGGGTGCGCGTCAATAGCAGCGCCCATGTCGGCAACGGGTGCGGCTACGGCGTCTACATCAATGGCAGACTGCTGGTCGAGCAGCCCCACTGCATCGGCCGCGGAGGGGGCGAGAAGCCCAACGGCGGATTCATCACGAAGGAGTTCCTGGAAGACTTCGACGGTGGCGAGGTGACCGTCGCGGTCCAGACCTTCCTGCGCTTCAACGACAAGTACAAGGTCAAGCCGAGCACGCGAGTTCCCCAGGGCAGGATCAGCCTGCACTTCGAGGAGCAGAAGCTGCCGCCGATGGGAGACGAGTTGGTGCTCAGGTCCGCGGCGGTGGTGCCCATGCTCTCGTCCGAGTGGCAGGCCGCCCAGCAGTTGGAGGACCGGGACAAGCCCGCGGAAGACCCCAAGTTCCGCTGGGACGGGCGGTTCGTCGCCAACCCGAAGGTCCTGGGAAGTTGGAAGACCATCGATCAGGTGCAGAGCATAGAGGAGTTCACGCCGGACAAGAAGGCGGACGCCCGACGCGCCCGCATCAAGGAAATTACGTTCAAGGACAGCGGGCGGACCCACGTCGGGACGTGGATCTGGTCGGGTGATACGCTGATGGATCTGGAGGGGTATCAGGCGTTGAAAATGATCGTCAAGACCATCGGCGGCAGCGACTACCTGTTCGTCGAGGCCGGGGGCTTCAGCACCCGGAACAAGCCGGACTGGCGGACGCCGTGGTACGTGATGAAGAGGCAGGGCAAGTAGGAAGTGCCCGAGAGCGAGGGTTCGCAGCGGGCAAGGGAACGGCAATGAGCAGGAGAATCCTGCTTGTCGCGGCGTGCCTGATGCTGCCGTCGGTGATGGAGCCGGGTTCGCATTGGCAAGGGCGACGTTGCATACAAGACTCTTGAATGGCATCCGGAGCTGTCCACGTTGAAGATGCGGCAGTTGATCCGCGGCGGTGGAAGATGCGGTCCGCGAGCCTGGTTCGGGTGCCTTGCCACGCGCCCGGCCCCGAACCACGGGTTGACCGTCAAGGACTTCACTCTCACGCCGCTGACGTAACGGAATACAGCCAGACTGGAATACGAATAGGGAGACTCCGGATATGAAGACTCACCACGGCAAGACTGCGTTTGTGTGCGGCGCCCTCGTGTTGGCGTTGCTGGTCCTTCCCGTCGCCGCGGCGCAGATCCCGGCCCAACTGCCCGCTCCGGACGGCAAGCCGGGCGACGCGGCCAAGCCGGTGAAGGTGTACCTCCTGGCCGGGCAGTCCAACATGGTGGGCATGGGCGACATCGCCGGGGCCCGGAACCTCTACACGGGCGTCTACCTGACCGCCGACCCCGCCGCGCCCACGGGGCCATTGACCATCTGGCGCGTGGGGAACTACCTGATCCGCCGGCATGGCGTGTACGTCTCGGCCGGCGCCGGCGCCGCCAGCGGCGCGGTCGCATCGGTCTACTCGGGCGCGTACAACCCGGCCACGGACTATGACAACGCCAACCCGGCCAAGACGCAGACGATCCCGCTGGGCGTCGTGAAGGCCACGCTGCCCAGCATCGCCGACCCGCACACCGTGGTGGTTCGAGGCGCCATCGACGTGCCTCAGTCCGGCAACTACACCCTCAACCCGGGTCACGGTGACAGCACCTGCAACGTGACGGAGTTGGACGGCAAGGAAGTCTACCGCAAGGACCCGGGCGGCGAGGCGGTCAAGCAGAAGGTCGCCCTGGAAGCCGGCAAGAGATATCCCCTTCAGATCACCTACTTCAAAGGCGGCTCAACGGCCCTGTGGCTGAGCCAGGAGGACCTCCAGGGCAACGGCGATCTCGGAACCGTCACCAAGCGGGACAAGCACTTCCCCTATTTGCTCGACGAGAAGGGCAACTGGACCGTCCGGAACGACGTGTACTTCTATGACGCCCGCATCCACTTCAAGGGCAGCCCCCTCAGCGCCACCTCGAACGGGAAGTCGATCGGTCCGGAAGTGGGTTTCGGCTACGTCATGGGGACCTTCCACGACGAACAGGTCCTGCTGATCAAGACCTCCATGGGCAACCGCTCGATCGGCTTCGACTTCCGCCCGCCTTCGAGCGGCCGAACGGACCCGAACAGCAAGTGGGAAGGGCTGGAGTACCGCCTGATGGTCGAAGGGGTTCGCAAGACCCTCGCCCAGATCGACAAGATCGTGCCCGGCTACAAGGGCCAGGGCTACGAGATGGCCGGGTTCGTCTGGTGGCAGGGCCACAAGGACAGCTTCTCGGAGGAGACGATCTCGGGGTACGAGAAGAACCTGGTCAACATGATCCAAGACGTGCGGAAGGAGTTCAAGGCCCCCAAGATGCCCGCCGTCGTTGCCACCGTCGGTTTCGGCGGACACCGCATGGCGGAGAAGTTCCTGCGGATCCTCAAGGCCCAGATGGCCGTCGGCGACCCGAAGAAGCACCCGGAATTTGCCGGGACCGTCGCCTCGGTGGACATCCGCGACTTCTGGCGGGAGGTCGACGAGTCGCCCAGGAGCCAGGACTACCACTACAACCGGAATGCCGAGACCTACATGCTGGTCGGCGAGGCACTCGGCCGGGCGATGGTCGGCCTGCTGGGCGGGACCGCCGAACCGATTTCCCAGGCCTTTCGGCGCAAGACGGCCCCGCCGCAAACGAGCTCCGATCCCGAGCGATGGAAGGCCCCGGCCGCCCGGGAGGCGCTGCGGCCGATCATCATGGAGGGCATCGCGCCGACCTACGTCGCCAACCCCCGGTATAACAAGTCCCTGCTGCAGGAGGCCCGCGGCGAGCGGCCGCAACGCGTCAACCAGTTCCTCCAGGGGGCGATGTACGGGCTGATCAACTGCTACAACACGGTCGGTGTGAGCGACTACGACTGGCACGCCTTCGGGCCGGATCTCAAGAACGTCAAGTGGGACTACTTCAGCTTCGACCCGCCGGAGGCCCTGCCCAAGGACAAGGGCAACCGATATCGCAAGGTGACCTATCCCAAGGGGATGGAGGACTGGGCCGCGCCCGACTTCGACGCCAGGAAGGCCGGCTGGGAGGGCGGCCTGCCGCCGTTCGGGCAGCTCGACGGCAAACTGGCGCCGCTGGGGCAGTGCGATTACAGCGGCGGTTCCCGTTGCGGGTGCGGAGTCGCTCCACGGTCCTTGTGGGCCAAGGAAGTGCTCCTGATTCGCGGCACGTTCGAGTTCCCGCCGCTGAAAGAGGGCCATCGCTATCGGATCGTGGTCGGCGGCAGCGCACACGTCAACGCCGGCGAGGGCTTCGCGATCTACATCAACGGCAAGCAACTCATCGAGTCGAAGTCCGGCGTCGGGAAGCGGCAGGGCGGACAGCCCCGTGGCGGCCATATCTACGCCGACTTCCGCGACGAATTCAAGGGCGGCAAGGTGACCATCGCGGCCACCAGCTTCCTGCGATACAACCACCCGCGTACCAAGCCCTATCCTCCCCGTGGCCACTTCACGCTGCTTATGGAGGAGCAGAAGATCCCCCCCCTGGGGAAGTAAGCCTCGCCGCGGCGCCCGGACCGACGCGCCCGACACATTCCCCTTGCGAGGGGACGCAGGAGACAGTGCAACCATGAGCAACGGATCCCTACGAGCAGCGACAATTCTTGTCGTCACGGCCGGCGTGGCGATACCACCCTTAGCGGCGACCGCGGCCGAGAAGCCGACCGCGGCGAAGCCCAAGCCCCCTGTCGAGTTGGGCTCGCCCTTTGTCGACAATGCGGTTTTGCAGCGACAGATGCCCGTGCCGATCTGGGGTTGGAGCACGCCCGGCGGCAAGGTGACCGTTGCCTTTGCCGGCCAGACCAAGAGCTCCACGGCCGACAAGAGCGGCAAGTGGATGGTCAAGCTCGACCCTCTCGATGCCTCCTCGGACGGGCGCGAGCTGACGGTCCGCTCCTCGAACGGCGGATCGCTCACCTGCAAGGGGGTGCTTGTCGGCGAAGTGTGGTTCGCTTCCGGCCAGTCGAATATGGAATGGATTGCCGGGAAGTCCATGTGTCGAGACCTGGCCGGAGCGCTGCAGAGGTCGAAGCAGGAGCATCCGGTTCGGGAATACGCCGTGGATATCGGTTCGGCCCTGTTCCCCTGCAGCCGGGCGACCTCGGCCGCGGGCTGGAAGAACTCGAAGCAGGCCGGCTCGTTCTCGGCCCTCTGCCTCGCCTTTGCCTGGACGCTCCACGAGGAGCTGAAGGTCCCCGTAGGCATTCTGCGCAGCAGCCACGGCGCGACGCCGATCGAGACGTGGACCGCCTACGAGGGCTTCGCCTCGCACCCGAAGCTGCAGGAGACCGCGCTGAGAATCCGCCAGAGCGATCCGAGAACGCCGCAATGCGCCGCGGCCCACGAGACGTTCTTCGACGACCTGCGCCGGTGGCAGAAGGACAGCGAGGAGCTAATCAACCGGGGAGGTTCCGCCCTGCCGCGGCCGAAGCTGCCGGGCATCGCCGACGAATGGAAGGGCCCGTCGCGGATGTACAACAAGAAGATCGCGCCGCTCGTCCCGTACGCGATTCGCGGCGCGATCTGGTGCCAGGGAACCAGCAACGGCAGCGACGGCAAGATCTACGCCGATAAGATGGAGGCGCTGGTTGACGGCTGGCGCAAAAACTGGGGCCGCCCCGACCTTCCCTTCTACTTCACCCAGCAGCAGCACTATGGCGAGCCGAACCCCGACAACGTCGGCTTCGCCGATCTTCGCGAGGCCCAGACCCTCTTCTTCTTGCGGGCGAAGAACGTCGGCATGGTCCCGCAGCACGACCTGAACAGCGCCCGCCCCACGGGCATCCACTACTTCAACAAGCTCGACCCGGGAAAGCGGCTCGCCCGCTGGGCGCTGGCCCATCAGTACGGCAAGGACATTCCCTACACCGGCCCGATCTTCAAGTCGTATACGGTCGACGGCAACAAGGTGCGAGTGCGGTTCGAGCAGCGCGGCCCGGGCGGGGGCCTGATGGTCGCCAGCAAGGGCATGCAGGCCGACTATCAGAAAGACCGGTCGGCCTACGTCGAGCCGGCTCGCGAGACCCCGGGCGAAAAGCTCAAGCACTTCCGGCTCGCGGGGGAGGACAAGGTCTGGCATCCGGCCGAAGCGGTTATCGACGGCGACGAGGTCGTGGTGACCAGCAAAGCCGTCCCCCGGCCGCGGGGAGTGCAGTACGCCTACTGCGCGACCCCGACGGGCGCGAACCTCTACAACCGGGCCGGCCTGCCGGCGATCCCGTTCGCGTACTTCGACGGCAAGCAGATGTTCAACGAGGACGACCCGAAGATCGTCGCGGCCGCCAAGGCCGAGGCGGAACGGAGGTGGGGCAAGAAGTCCTACCTGCTGGCGGCGACCCTTTTTCGCGACCACGCCGTCCTCCAGCACAGCCTGCCCGTGCCCGTGTGGGGACACGGGGTGCCCGGAACGGAGATCACCGTCGCCTTCGGCGGTCAGGAGAAGAAGGCGAAGGTCGACGACTTCGAGCGTTGGCGCGTCACGCTCGACCCCATGCCCGCAACCGGCAAGGGCCGGGACCTCGAGATCCGGAGCAGCAACGGGGAGCAGCGGACGGTCCGGGACGTCCTGGTCGGGGATGTGTGGATCATGACCGGTTCCCGCCAGTTGTCGAGCGAGCTGATCCGGGCAAAGAAAGGCGAGAAGGTCTCGCTGGAGGCCCTGCCCCTGGTCCGCGAGTTCCGCATCAAGACCAAGGCCCGGCGGTTCCGGACGCCGCGCAAGCTGAGAATGGAGATCGGCGGGGGCAAGTACGTGGCTTCCTGGCAGCCTGCGGACTTCGACGAGGTCGGGGACCCGCCCTCCATGATCGCCTACCACTTCGCTTCCCGGGTCCGGCAGCCGGGAGTGCCCGTCGGCATCGTCACGCTGGGTGCGGAGAACCCGCCACTGACGTGGGTTTCCTATGAGGGCATGCAGAAGGCCGCCGGCTTCGAGAAGGAACGCGACGACCTCAACCTTGCCCACCCGAACACCGACGTCTGCAAGCGGGCCGTCGTCGCGTACATCGAGACGGTCAAGCAGTACAACCGCAAGGTGGCGGCCTTGTTGAAGGCGGGCGAGGAGATTCCGACGGAGATGGCGGATCGGGCGCCGGCCTTCCCCGAGCCCTACTATAACCAATGGGCCAGCCGTACCGAGACTGCGACGCATACCTACAACTTCTGCATCAGTCCGCTGACACCGTTTGCGGTGCGCGGCGTGACGTGGATTCCGGGCAAGAACAACATCAGCGAGGATGTGTCAAAGTACTCGCCGTCGCTGGAGGTCTACGCCGCCAGTCTCGCTGAGACGTACGGCCAGAAAACGGTTCCGTTCCTGTACGCCCAGCCGGCGAGCTCTCTGGTGGCAGGAATCGCCGCGCCGCACATCGAAGGCGCCCGCAGCATCGAGTTCGACCAATGGCCGAAGAGCCTGGAGGCGATCGCTGCACAACTCGGCGCCCTCGCGGCAGGGAAACGGAGATAGCGGGCGGCAGGAATCGCCGTCCCGGGCACAAGGACCGGAGACCCGGGCACGCCAGCCGGTACGCGAAGGATCCCGTTCCCCCGGCCGGGCTCCGTGACGGTTGACAGGAAGGAAGATCATAGAGATGGAGATCGCGGCATCATGCCTCGCCCTGGCATTGACCGGCACGGTCTTCGCGGCGGACGGAGCGGACGCGAGGAGCGCCGCAAGGCCCGCGGAGATGAAGCACATCAAGGCCTATTGCCTTGACTTCAACTGGGGCGCGCGCAGGCGGTTCGCCGCGCCGGGGACATGGCGCAACGCCGACCCGGCTCAGCACGTGGCGTGGTACAAGGCGATGGGCGCCAACGTTATCCAGACGTTCTGCGTGTCCTGCAACGGCTACGCCTGGTACAAGAACGGTGTGGTCCCGCCCCAGCCCGGACTCAAACACGACTTCCTGCCCGAAATGGTCAGACGGGGACACAAGGAAGGCATGCTCGTGATGGGCTACTTCTGTATTGGGGCCAATACGAAGTGGGGAAAGGACCATCCCGACCTCAGCTACGGGGCGCCGAGCACCTATCACATCCCCTACACGGACGAGTACCTGGCCTATCTGGCCGCGTCGATTGAGGACGCGGTCAGCAAGACCGGGATCGACGGATTCATGATCGACTGGGTGTGGCAGCCCCGGCGGCAGTCCACCAAGGGCAAATGGCTGGAGTGCGAGAAGAAACTCTACAAGCAGTTGACGGGAGAGGTGTTCCCGGGCGAAGACAAGCTGACGAAGGAGCGGGATCTCGCATACGGCCGCAAGGCGATCGACCGGTGCTGGAAGATCATCCGGAAGGCTGCGAAAGATGCCAACCCCAAGTGCATCGTGTGGCTGACCAGCAACCAGATGAACCACCCTCACGTCGTCCATTCGGACATGTACAAGGAGGCGGACTGGCTGATGAACGAGGCGGGCGACATGGAGCGCATCCATGCCGTGGAAGCGACGGTGGGGAGACACACCCGCCTCATCACGTGCCTGGCCAGGTGGAACCGGAGAGACGCAACCCAGGTCGTGCCGGAGGCCCTCAAGGCCGGTGTCGGGCTCTATGGATTCACCAAACCGACGAAGATGAGCGGCCTTGTCCCCCTGGAAGGGATCTTATCGCGCCCGGTGGCCGAGCTGAAGGGCGACGAGCGGAACATCGCGGTTCTGGCTCGCGCGTACCATGGCGTGTCCATCAACGCCGTGCGGAATAGCAGCGGGGAGTTCGTCGAACCCGAAGAAGGCGAGAGACATGAGAGACGCTGAGCGAAAGGTGTTGAAATGCCTGTTGTGCGTCACGTGCGCGGCCTTGGCTTGGAGCGTCTGCCGTTCGGCGGCGAGCGCCGCAGAGAAGGGATCATCGGGCGGATCATCTTCGGCCATCGAGTTGGGCGCTCCCTTTGCGGATAACGCGATTCTGCAGCGCGAGATGCCGGTCCCCGTGTGGGGGTGGAGCAAGCCGGGGACGAAGATCGTCGTGAAGTTCACCGGCCAGGCGAAGACCGCGACGGCCGGCGCGGACGGCAAGTGGATGCTCCAACTGGATGCACTTCGGGCCAATGCCGCCCCCGCGGAAATGGTGATCAGCGATGATGCAGGGAGAAGGGCTGTTCTCAAGAACATCCTGGTGGGCGAGGTCTGGCTGGCCTCGGGGCAGTCGAACATGCAGTGGCCTGCAAGCAAGTGCTCGGTCGGCAGGGTCCTGATGAAGCAGATCGCCGAACGCGTCAAAGCAGGAACAGAGAAGCCGCCCATCATCCGCGAGGCGAAGGTAGTCAATCTGTACTCGGTACTGCACCCGGTCGAGCACGCCGAGGCCGAGTGGAGTTCTGATGCCGGGAACTTCAGCGCCATCGCTTGCGCCTTCGCCTACGAGCTTCACAGGGAACTGGGCGTTCCCGTCGGTATTCTGAACTGCTCCTTCAGCTCCACGACCATCGAGGCCTGGACCCCGCGCGTGGGCTTCGCAGGCGGCACGGACGAGCACACGCGAAGCGTCTATCGGAGAGTCCTCGAGACCGACCCCACGACGCCCGAGCACAAGGCGGCATGGAGCGGGTTCTACCGGGGCATTGAGAACACCATCAGGGAAAACGCCGATCGAGTGAAGAAGGGCCAGGCGGCCAAGCCGATTTCCGTGAGAACGCCCGGGAACATGGCCGGCAATCGGGATGCTTCCTGGTTGTTCAATGCCAGGCTGAATCCCGTGATTCCGTACGCGATCCGCGGGGCGATCTGGAACCAGGGCTACGCCAACACGGGCGGCGGTATCACATATTACCACAATCTGCATAGTTTGATTCGGGGGTGGCGCCAGTGCTGGAACCGACCGGACCTTCCCGTCTACTTCCATCAGTTCTATTGCCCTGGCGGGTACAACGACGGGTTGAGCCTGAACCAAACGGCCGAGATGCGCTTGGGCACCTGGCTTGCCCGGGACATCCCGAACGCCGGCATGGCCAGCCAGATTGACATCACGGGCGGCGTGCACTACTTCAACAAGGTGGTCCCCGGCCGGCGGCTCGCCCGTCACGCCCTGAAGAACCAGTACCCTTCGACGAAGCTCAAGACGGGGGGAAGGGCAGGGGACCTCGTCGCCGACGGCCCCATGTTCAAGTCGTACACGGTCGAGGGCAGCAAGCTGATTGTGCGGTTCGATCACGCCGAGGGCGGTCTGGTTGTCGGGGAGACCGGCACGCAGGCCAGCACGAGAACGGGGTCGGGCATCGCGGACACGACCATGATCGCCCATGGCGATGAGAAGGTCACACTTTTCTACATCGCGGACGGCAATCGCGTCTGGCACCGGGCGAGGATGAGGATCGACGGCGAGAAGGTCGTCTTGACGGCGCCGGGCGTTTCGAAGCCGCGCGGCGTGGCGTACGGATGCAACGGGGTGGGCTGGCTGCCGAATCTCTACAACCGCGCACTGCTGCCGATGACCCCCTTCATCTACTATGACCACAAGATGGTGACCCGCAAGACCTGGCCCGAGCAGCCGATGAAGATCGCCGGCGTGGAACCCGACCCGGGCGCCGTTGGCAAGAAGTACGAATACCGGAAGATGCCCCTGCTGAGTACCCAGTTCCGGGACAATGCCGTGCTTCAGGCCGGTGTGCCGATTCCGGTCTGGGGCTCCGCGATCCACGACTGGGGCTACGAGGCAGAGGGCGATGCCGTCATCAAGTTCAGCTTCGCCGGGATCGAGAAGACCATCGTGGTCGTGCCCGGGATGCGCGAGTGGCGGGTCACCGTGCCGGCCATGAAGGCCAGCGCCGAACCGAAGACGCTCCGGGTGACCTTTGAGATCGACGGCGAGCTCGTCCACGAACGGGTGTGCGAGAACATCGTCGTCGGCGACGTCTGGTACGTCGCGGCATCCGCCGGTCAGGAGGTCGGTGAGGCGGCCGACGGCATGGTGCGGGTGATGAAGCGCAAGGCCAAGCGGACCATGTTCCGGAGGCCCAGCCGCTACAGCGTGTGTGTGTCGACCACGCCGAAGAACCGCTTCGCTTGCGAGTGGAAGAACCCCAAGGGCGGCTTCGCGGAGGCGATGGGGACGCGCATTCACGGCCGGACGGGCAAGCCGGTGGGGATCATCTACATGAACGGGGCGGACCTGGAGCTGAAACACTGGATCGGCTTCGACCATCTCAAACAGGCACCCAGTCTCCTGGCGGACTACCGGGACCTGGCGGCAGTCAAGCCGGGCAATCCCTACTACGACAGCAATGTCCGGCGGTACGTCGCTGACTGGAAGGAGTACTGGGGCAAGTACATCCCACGGATGATGGCGACGAAACGCGTGCCGGACGGCGCTGCGTGGGGACGCTATCCGTCTCTGGGGAGCTCGGTGTCCACCACGGCGTCCCAGGCCTACAACGTGATGGTGTACCCGTTCTCGTCCTGCCGTTTCAAAGGGATCGTCTTCCTGTGCGGCAAGAAGATGTTCGAGGAAGATCAGGGCGCCAGGTACGGCCCGGAGCTGTCTGCCCTGGCCAACTGCTGGAAGGAGCGGTTTGGCGGGCCCGATCCGCATTTTCTCTACACGATTCCCAGCAGAACGCTGGCGCCGAAGATCACTGGCCCGGCGGGGATCAAGGGGAAGAGCAAGGCCCTTGAGATCAGCACCTGGTCGTCGGACAAGCAACTCCGGGACGTCATCGACATGGTCGTGAACGACGCATACCGGTAGCCTCTGCACTTGCACAGGCTGCTGGATGGGAAGTGACATGAATGCGAGAATGGTGGCAACATGGCTGATCCTCACCATGGTCGGCAAGTCCTTCGCGGCCTCGCCGGAGAGCAAGGCCGCGAAGCTCCCCGACGAAGTCCGCGCCAAGCAGATTCAGGGCATGAAGTGGGGCATGTTCATCTGCTGGTCGTTCAGTACGTTCCATGGGCAGGAATGGACGCCGACGCGGGGCAAGGACGCCTCGTTCTTCAAGGCGACCGGCTGCGACACCGACCAGTGGTGCCAGACCGCCAAGGACGCCGAGATGGGGTACATCCTGTTCCTCGCGAAGCACCACGACGGTTTCTGTCTGTGGGATACGAAGACGACGGAGAAGAAGGTGACGAACAGCCCCGTCGGCGTTGATGTCCTCGCTCGGCTCCGCAGGTCCTGCGACAAGTACGGGATCAAGCTCGCCCTGTACTTCTCCGAGGGCGACTGGAACTGGCCGGGCGCCGTCGACGGCAAGCGGAACGGCGGGAAGAACCCCGAGGTCAAGAGGGCCCAGCTCGAGGAGCTGCTGACCGGGTACGGCCCCATCGAGTTCTGGTGGATCGACCACGCGATCGGCACGGGCGGGCTCTCGCACGACGAGACGGTCAAGTGGATGCATAAGTTCCAGCCGAATACGTTCGTGGGCTTCAACCACGGCGCGCCCGCCGGCCGGTTGTGCCTGCGTGAGCGCGGGCGGCCGGGCAAGATCGGCGACAAGGGCGCATCGAAGTACAACAAGGCCGGCGAAGGCTCATTCAAGGGGTATCTTGTTGCCGAGTTTACGTATCCCATCCTCCCTCGGCACAGGGGAGGGGCGCAATGGTTCTACTCGTTGCCGAAGCACGACAATCTGTGCCATCCGGCGTCCAAGGTGTTCAAGGACTACCAGGGCGCGATGAAGTACGGGAACATCTTCTCGATCAACATCGGCCCGAACTACACCGGGAAGATCCGCGGCATCGACGTCAAGACGCTCAAGGAAGTCGGGCGAATGATCAAAGCCGAGGCCGCCAGGGCCGGGACGCCAAACGCGCAATAGCGCCGACTGCAGCGCCCGGCGACGACGCGACGCATGTGCTTGCGCTCTGACCGGACGCACGTCCGCGCAACACGAACGAGAGGACTGCCGCCATGACGTGGCTGGGAACCTGGAGCATCACGGCCGCTGCGTTGGCCGCGGCCGGCGGTCTTGCCGCATCGGCCGGGCCGGAGATCGTCGCGCATCGCGGCGCGTCCCGCGACGCGCCGGAGAACACGCTGGCCGCTTTCCGGCTGGCGTGGGAGCGAGGCGCCGACGCGATCGAGGGCGATTTTCATCTCACCGCGGACGGCCAGGTGGTGTGCATCCACGACGGCAATACGAGGCGCACGTCCGGGGTGGCCCTGGAGGTCCGCAAGGCCACGGCGGCCCAACTGGCCAAGCTCGACGTCGGCGCGTGGAAGTCCCCCGCCTTCGCCGGGCAGCGCATCCCCTCGCTTGCGGCGGTCCTCGCGACCGTGCCGGAGGGAAAGTCCGTGCTGATCGAGGTCAAGTGCGGGCCGGAGATCCTCCCCGCGATCGCCCGGACGTTGGGGACTGCGAAGCTCACGGACAAGCAGGTTCGCATCATCTCCTTCAACGCCGAGGTGATCGCGGCGGCCAAGAGGCGGCTGCCGCGGATCAAGGCCTACTGGCTGACGGGATTTCGCAAGGGCAAGGGCGTCGGCCAGTGGTCGCCGTCGGCGGCGCAGGTGTTGGCCACGTTGAAGAAGATCGGCGCCGACGGGCTCGACTGCGCCGCATCGCTTGACGCGCTGAGCCCCGCGATGGTCCGGCAGCTCCGCGAGGCCGGATATGAGCTGCACTGCTGGACCGTCGACGACCCGTCGGTCGCCCGGTCCCTGGCCGCGGTGGGCGTGGACTCGCTGACGACCAATCGGCCCGGATATCTGCGCGAGCAACTCGGACGCGGGTCCGCCGTCGTCGGCGAATCGACCGGCCTCGATCGCAACGCCTCGAAGGCGCCGGCGGCACGGCGCAAGGGCGCGGTGCAGGATATCAAGGCCTACTGCATCGATTTCAACTGGGAGAAGAGATACTCTCGCCCGGTGCTGGCGAGGCCCGGTGCGTTCGCCCATTCCGATCCGGCGACCCATCTGGCCTGGTACCGAATGCTGGGCGTTAATGTCATCCAGACCTTCTGCGTCTCCACCAACGGCTATGCCTGGTACAAAAACGGTTTCGTCCCGGCCCAGCCGGGCCTGAAGCACGACTTCCTGCCGGAGATGGTCAAGCTCGGCCATGCCGAGGGGATGCGCGTGTTCGGCTACTTCACGATCGGCGCCAATCCCCGGTGGGCGCAGTTGCGGCCGGACCAAAACTACGGGGGCGGGAAAGACGGCTCGATCTCCGGCGGCTACCACGTCGTCTACACCGACGCATACCTGGAGTTCCTCTCGAAGTCGATCGCCGACGCGGTTGGCAGGACCGGCATCGACGGCTTCATGATCGACTGGGTGTGGCAGCCGACTCGCGAGCAGACCGGCGGCAAGTGGATCGAGTGCGAGAAGGCGCTGTACGGGCAACTGATGGGCGAGCCCTATCCCGGCGACGACGCGCTGACGGTCAGGCAGGAGCTCGCCTACAGCCGCAAGGCCATCGACCGCTGCTGGAAGGCGATACGCAAGGCCGCCAAGGAGGCCAACCCGAAGTGCATCGTCTGGATCACCAGCAACCACATGGACCACCTCCACGTGGTCGACTCGGATATGTACCGGCAGGCCGACTGGCTGATGAACGAGGTCGGCGACATGGGACGCATCGACAAGGTCAAGGGGATGGTCGGCAAGCAGACGCGGCTGATCACGTGCATGGCGGCCTGGACCGGCGTGGACGCGACCCACGTCGTGCCCCAGGCACTGAAGGCGGGAATCGGGCTGTACGGATTCAGCGATCCCGGCGGGAAGGACAGCAGGCGTCTGGCGGCCCTGCTGGCGCGGCCGGTGCACGGCCTGAAGGGGGACGACCGGAACATCGCGACGCTTGCTCGCGCCTATCACGGCGTGGGGCTGGATACGGTCCGGAACGAGAAGGGCGAGTGGGTCAGGCTCCCCGAGCCGAAAGAGCCTCCCGCGGCCGGCGCGAAATCGACGAGACCCAACATCGTACTGATCGTTGCCGACGACCTGGCGTGGACGGACTACTCGTTCACGGGCAATATCCACGTCAACACGCCGCACCTGGCGAAGCTGGCCGCCAGCGGCGTGCTCTTCAAACGGGGCTATGTCCCGACGGCGTGGAGCCGGGCCTCCTTGATGACCCTCGCCACCGGCCGGTACGCCCACGAGCATGGCATCACGGTGGACGATCTCGTCCGCTACGAGGGGGCCTTCAAGAAGGCGCCCCGGCCGGCCTCAACCCTGGGCAAATTCGACACGCTGGGGGGACTCTTGAAGGCGCGGGGCTACGTCAGTCACCAGAGCGGCCGCTGGTACGAGGGCCGCTACGCCGACGCCGGGTTCACGCACGGCACGGCCGAACGAGGCGATCTCAGCTATGACAAGCCGGCGATCGGCCCCGACGCCGTGAAGGCGTGCACCGATTTCATCGATAGCGCGGCGAAGGAGGGCAAGCCGTTCTTCCTCTGGTACGCGCCGGCGCTGCCCGCCTTCAACCACAACGGGCGCCTCCGCACGGGGATGTACGTCGCGCCGAAGAGGATCGTGGAGAACCAGAAGTTCATCGTGGGCCACGGCCGCGGTGACATCCCACGGTACTACGCGTTGATCGAGTGGTTCGACGAGCACTGTGGCGCGTTGATCGGCCACCTGGAGAAGAAGGGGCTTCGGGACGACACTTTGATCGTCTATCTCAGCGCCAACGGGTGGGTGTCCATCCGCAGGCGCGGCGACTATGCCCCGCGCTCCAAGGGGTCCGCTTATGACGGCGGGGTTCGGTCACCGGTTATCTACTCCTGGCCCGCGAGACTCAAGCCGGCCGTGAGCAACGCCCTGGTCAGCAGCGTGGACGTCGCGGCGACCATCCTGGCCGCGGCAGGCGCGCCCCGGCCGAAGAAGGCGCTTCCCGGCGTGAATCTCCTGCCCGTCCTGGGGGGAGAGACGGATCTCGAGGACAGGGCCGTCTTCGGCGAGGCCTTTGCGCGCAGCATCGCCGGCATGGAGAACCCCCAGGCCGTACTGCTCAAGCGCTGGGTAGTTCACAAACGGCACAAATTGATCCTGAGCTATGACGGGCGGGGCAGCCTTGCCGGCAGCACGCGCGGGCGCGCGAACTAAGGACGCGGGGCCCGAGCTCTACGACCTGATCGACGATCCGTTCGAGAAGGACAATCTCTACGGCAAGTTGCCGAAGGTGGTTGAGTCTTTGCGATCCAAGCTGGAGAGCTGGTATCGCGTCAAGGAACGCACGGTCGCTGAATGAACACACCCCGAGCGTTGTTGCGGGCGGCGACGTGACGCCCCGTTGGGGCCAACGGCGATATGAAGAGAACACCACCGACGGTAACGATTGCAGCGATCCTGTCTGTATCGGGCCCTGCCCTGGTCGGGGCCGATCCGATCGCGCCCCCTGATGACCGCGCAGCAGAGGCCGCGGCAATCCCGTGGCTTTCGATCCGGGCCAGAGACGGCGGTTGGCACTGGGCGGAGGGCAGGATCGACGGCTCGGACCTGGTGGTATCCTGCAAGGCGGTCAAGGAGCCGGTCGCCGTGCGGTATGCCTACACCCAGCATCCCGTCGGCTGCTACCTCTACAATAAGGACGGCCTTCCGGCCTCTCCGTTTCCGACGGAAAGGGCAGAGGAATAGGACTATGAACAGACGATCTCACAAGATCACCGGTTTTCTGATCGCGATCGCTTCCCTCGGCGGCACGGCCCAGGCACAGCACCACGAGCACAAAGAGCACCACCTCGGGCCGACCGGCCTGTTCGGGATCACCTCGCCGACGGACATCAAGATCACCAAGGTCCAGGCGGGCTCGCCGGCCGACGGGAAGATCAAGGTGGGCGACGTGATCGTCGGCGCCGGCGGCGCGGCGTTCAAGGACAACACCCGCACGCTGCTGGCCGACGCCATCGACCGGGCCGAGACCGAAAAAGGCAAGGGCGTCCTGACGCTGACGTTGACCGGCGGCAGGAAGGTCGACCTGCAGTTGAGAGTGCTGGGCGCCTATAGCGAAACGGCCCCGTTCCATTGCCCGAAGACCGACGCCATCGTCACCCGGACGGCCGACTGCCTGGTCAGGACGGGGAAATTCGGCAGGCTGAATATCGGCCTGCTCGGGCTGCTGGCGACCGGCGAACGGAAGTACATCGACGTCGTCAAGGGCGTCATGCACCAGGCCCCCTGGGCGAAGCCGGACATCCAGCTCAGCCTCGAAGGAACCAGCAAGGCGTGGTATTGGGGCTACACGACGCTGCTTCTCTGTGAGTATTACCTGCTGACGGGCGATCAGTACGTCCTTCCCGCGATCAAGGCGTATTCCGTGGCGATCGCGCGGGGCCGCGACGCCGCGGGCCTGTGGGGCCACCGCATGGCCGATCCCGGCGTGAACCGCGGCCAACTGCACGGCCGACTGCACGGCTACGCGGTGATGAACCAGTCGAGCCTGCCGCTGTTCCTCTGCATGCTGCTGGCGGACAAGTGCGGCGTGAGGCATCCCGAACTTCAGGCGGGCATCCGACAGACCGGCGCGTTCTACGCCAGCTTCGTCGGCAGAGGCACGCTGCCGTACGGCGTGCACG